>NPID01000399.1_pt3 | contig 58930 bp, 47 predicted proteins | sample 8637491 | NCBI WGS metagenome assembly NPID01 (sample SAMN07420843, study PRJNA396082) | bioreactor metagenome | isolation source: sample BA6 brine-fed electro-methanogenic bioreactor BA | place: Japan: Kochi | collected 2016-06-14 | reverse complement strand
GTGTATTCTCCTCCTCCTAACTCACTTAAGTAAAAACCATACTCTTCCTCTCCTGATGTTACTGCCCCTGTCGGTGATCCTATACTGTTTCCGTTACCATCATCTAAACTTCCATCTGCTGTCATATATACACTAACTCCAGTACTATTGTTTGTTCCTGTTCCAAGATCATATGTACATGTACTTACCTGGTTTAGTGATAGCACTCCTAGTGCACATGTGTTTGTATCTGTAAGTTCTGTATCTGTTCCTTGTTGGTATAGTTCCATATCTATAGTAGGTGGTACTATCGCTGTTATGTTTACATCGTTATCATCTCCTACGTATGCTAGTGTTGCTCCACTATCATCATCTGCTCCATCTCCACTTACATCTGTTAGTACTGCCCAGCTGTAATTTCCAGGTGAACCTGGGTTAGTTAGATGATTCCCTCCTCCTCCTTGTATATCTACCTGTATCCAGCTACTGCACGTGTTTGTATTTGTATCCAATGCCAAATATCCATCCGAAGCACTGGAAACTGAAAAAGATGACATTGAAATTGTTGTCCCTCCGACAATACCATCATCATCACAATTCAAGCTTATGTCACTGGCTGTCAGACTGCTTCCTCCTGTAAATAATGAATCATAAATTATATACAACAAACTATCAGCAGAAATATTTGTAGGTGTATCAAACCATATTTCAATATCATCTGTGGCAGATGCCGCCTCGTTGGCTAATTCTACTCTCATATTTGGTGTGCCGGAAAGATCAACTCCTAAACCTCCAGTACTTGTCAATCCTGCTACTGCCCAAAGTTCAACTCCTTTAACAGTTACATGTTTGACTCGAGGATCATCTACGCTCAACAGATAACCGCCAGCACATTCAAGTGAAATTTCTTCTATATCACTTACACCTGGACAAATCTGTATATATGAATGACTTGCCGAATAAGGAACATACAATGTAAAACTACCAATACTTCCTTCTAGAGTGTTGAAACCTCCTGGCACATGGAAATAAGCTGCACTCTCCATAGGGTCTGTATCTCCAGTAGCATTTGTAAGTGATCGGTTTCCATTAAAGAACATGGGAAAAGTTGCAACTGGCTTTCCATTTTTTTCCAATCCAATGTTCTTAATTCCAGTTTGTGCATTAGCTGAATTTGTAAGATCAGTCTCCCAGTCATCTACTAGTTTTACCTGGAATCCGTTCGCATCAATTATATATCCTGGATTTGGATTGACTACATATGGAATAGAATCCTGCCCTTGTCTAGTTGCAGGAAGTTGGCCTCCTTGAGTTGAAAAGTTATTAAAAGTATTTGAATTTGTATAATGTACTGCAGCTCGACCTGCACCACCAGCACCGCCTTTATCTTGATTAACACCTCCATTCCCACCATCTACACTTATTAACCCCGTACCACTAATGTCCTTACCTATAATCCATATGCTTCCACCTGATCCACCACCTGCTCTTTGCGCAGTGTTGGCATCAGCACCATTCGCACTAATTGTTCCGTTTATCACCAAATTATTGGTAACACTAAGTTTTATAGCACCACCTCCAGCAGCACCTACACCATCATTATAACCATATCCTCCTCCACTTCCTAAATCAATAGGATTTGATTCCGAACCATAGGTCGAGACCACAGCATATGTTGTATAACCATCTGCACCTAAAGCCCCATAACCTCCTCCAGAACCACCTCTATAACCATCCCATCCACAATTTAAACAACCTCCTCCTCCTCCAGGTCCATATCCATTTGGATGTGCAGAATCCCCCCCAACATATCCCTGTCCATCCATTGAAATTGTCGCACCTGAATCAATTGTCATATCATATGCCGAGAACTTCCAACCATACCCACTATCTTCAGTATTTCTACCACCTCCTAACAAAGTCAAAGTTGAATTGGGATACAATCTAAAATTTCCATTAGAACTAAATTCTTTCAGCATTGTTGTTGCAGTTAACTTCATCTCCCAAGTAACATCTTCTTCGAGAGTGACATCATGCCAAGCCAACAAGTTCAATTCAAGATCTGAGGCCGTTGAAGTATCACCATTCCATTGGTTGTCTGCTGGAATTATCAAATCATTATAAGTGGTATTTATCTCTAATAGACTTCCTCTTTGCCCACTCCTTCCGGTTGAAAGAGTTCCTCCTTCAACACTATAAGTAACAAAATTTGCTGTTTTTGAACCATATAATACGCTTATTCTACCGCCAGAACCAGCCCCTCCTGCATTATTATTTTGACCTCCATTTCCTCCATTTGCAGTAATAGTTCCAGTTCCTGAATAACTACCATAAATCCTTAACCAAATACTACCACCTGCTCCACCCCCACCAGAACTCGCTGTAGTTGAGTATGAATAACCATCAGCACTTATTTCTCCATTAAGTATGAAATCACCTCTGGCTACAAGTTTCAAAGCGCCACCACCCGATCCACCATTGGCATTATATCCATAACCGCCACCACTACCTAAATTCACTGGAGAAGAAATTACTCCATATAATCCTCCTCCTGACTCAGGTCTCCAGCCTATACCACCATAACCTCCATAGTTTCCTCCTGATCCACCTCTATGACCATCCCATCCACAATTCAAACAACCTCCTCCTCCTCCAGGTCCATAGCCTGTTATATGAGAATCATTACCTCCATAATATCCCAAACTATCCATATTCAACTTTGCCGAAGGTTCTATTGTAATATTATTGCCTGATATTTTCCATCCATACCCAGACACTGTATCACTTGTCCTATTAGTACCATAAAAATTTATAACAGCACCTGATTTAACAAGAATATCTCCAGAAAAAGTTAGAACAGAACCCGAAGATGTAGAGTTAAGTTTCAAGTCCCAAGCAACATTATTTGCAACTGTTAAGTTCCTCCAATTGAAGGCATTGTTTACAATATCGGTTTGGGTCTCTGAATTTCCATTCCAATTACTATCCACCGGAATTTTTAAGTCAGAATTTTGACCATTAATTTCAAGTATACTACCAGTTTCTCCAATGTGAGTTGAAGGTAGTTGTCCACCGTCAACAGAATACTGCGCGCTTAAAATGTTACTTGAATGATATTTAACAACAACTCTACCGCCGGCTCCACCCCCACCTTGATTACTATTTGTTCCACCATTACCACCATTTGCTGTAATCAATCCAGAACCACTGAAATTTCCTGAAGAAGTAATATAGATGCTTCCTCCTGATCCTCCTCCTGCCCTATTTTCTCCCTGGTTACCAGAGTTGCCATTTGCTGTTATATTTCCATTTAGAGTAATATTCCCAGAAATTATTAACTTTATAGCTCCTCCGCCTGTACCTCCAATAGAATTTCTTCCAAATCCACCCCCACTACCCAACTCATCTGGAATAGTAATCCTTCCATTAGGAGCTCCCTGATTTGAAGTAAGGGTACCATCAGCCCCTCTCCCACCATAACTCCCTCCAGCACCACCATGATAACCATCCCATCCACAGTTTATACAACCATTTCCTCCTCCAGGCCCATAGCCATTCATCCCTTCAGTTGTGCCCCCTGAGTATCCCTTTCCATCCACATTAATATTACCATCAATCATTGCAGCTCCATTTTGAACATTAATAAAAATTTTACCAACAACTGTATTGCCACTTGCAACAGTATGGGTGATTGTACTTAATGTATATAATGTTAGATTACCAGAACTTAAAGTTAGAGCCCCGTTTGTTACTGCATCATAATTGAAATTTAGAGTAGGAGAAGTTGTTCCTGAAGCGTTGCCTAAAGTTAAACTACTTACTGTTGCTGGATTATTTAATTGGACTGTCACACTTGCGTCTATTTCTACAGAATCTCCAGTACTCGGTACTCCACCTCCACAATTACTCCAGTTGCCGCTATCTTCCCAGTTACCGCTTCCTCCACTCCATGTACAGGTAGCCGCAAATACACGACTAGGTAAATAGATTAAAGCGGGAGTTAAGATGGATAAAATTACCAATAAAGAAAAAAGGATTCGTAGTTTCTTTTTATCAAAACTACTTTGAGAGTGTCTGATTCTCATGATTAAAAGGCATATAAAGTTAAAGGCAATCTATATATTCTAAGAAGATCCTGAAAAGAAGTCAAATCTAAGTTTAGGGAGTAGTTTGTAGGATGTAGGATATAGCATTTAGAGTACTTACTAACACCCACAATCTACCTCCTACACTCCTACATACCTAGTTTGTATAAGCAGTATAGGTAACAACCTGATTATAGCTTCCTACAATTGTCGATGTACTCATACTCGCAGCATGTGTTATCTCTAGATGTTGTGATGAGCTACCTACCGTCGTCCCACTCCCTGTTGTACTTGTTGTTGCTATTAGTGTCACTGAAGTAGGTACTGCTTGGTGCTGTGTACTGTAACTCCCTGCTGCACTATACTCTCCTCCTCCTAATTCGCTTAGATAGAATCCATACTCCTCTTCTCCTGATGTTACCGCTCCAGTTGGACTTCCTATACTGTTCCCGTTTCCATCATCTAGACTTCCATCTGATGTCATATACACACTTACCCCTGTACTATTGTTTGTCCCTGTTCCCAAATCATATATACAGGTGTTTACCTGGTTTAGTGACAAGACTCCCAATGCACATGTATTTGTATCAGTAAGTTCTGTATCTGTTCCTTGTTGGTATAGTTCCATATCTATCGTTGGGGGTACTATTGCTGTTATGTTTACATCATTATCATCTCCTACGTATGCTAATGTTGCTCCACTATCGTCATCTGCTCCATCTCCACTTACATCTGTTAGTACTGCCCAACTGTAATTACCTGCATTTCCTGGATTAGTTAAATGGTTTCCTCCTCCTCCTTGTATATCTACTTGTATCCAGTTACTACATGTATCTGTATTTGTATCGAGAACTAAATATCCATCACTAGCAGTCGTAAGTCCGAAAGCAGTCATACCTGTACTCGTTCCACCTGATTCACCATCATCATCACAGTTTAGAGAAATATCACTTACTGTAAGACTACTCCCTCCTGTAAATAATGAATCATAAATTACATAGATCAAGCTATCTGTTGTGATATCTGTAGGTGTATCGAACCAGACCTCTATATCATCTGTTGCACTTGCTGCCTCATTTGCTAAATCTATTCTCATGTTTGGCGTTCCGTCAATACCAAGACCTCCAGTATTTGTAAGTCCGCTTACAGCAAAATATCTTTGGTTCCCATCTATATATTCACTAACATTGGGATCGGCTAATGTTAATTGATATCCCCCCGAGCAATCCAAATTAATATCATTCATGTTGCTCACGCCAGGACATATCCAAACTGCATAATCACTTGCACCAACAGGAACATATAACGTAAAAGTTTGGCTAAGTATAGAATATCCACCTATGTTCGAAAAACCACCAGGTACGTGAAAAAAACTTGAATTATTACTAGTGCTTACCCCCGCTGAAACATTAGATAAGTCTATATTTCCTTCAAAATCCAAAGAGAAATTGGCAATCAGATCATCATTATCATCTTTAATCCAAATTTCAGTCAATTCATTTTTAAGATTGGAAAAATTTTCAATATCAGTTGCTTGCTCGTCAGCATAAGCATTAAGACCTGAGTCTAAGTTAATTACTGCTCCTGCCGTAGCATTTTGTAATTCTTCAATATCAGATTGAGAAAGCACACGATTATAAACTCTTATATCATCCATCATACCTCCGTACTTCGGATTAAAAGGAAATACTGAGTTACCTATCCAATTCATTGTCCTAGTTACATTTCTCGGAGAATTAGTATCATCAGTACCTATTAAGTTCCCATTATTATATAATTTTACTTGTTTTGTAGAATAATTTTGTGTAACAGCCACAAACTGCCATTGATTTGGAGTTATAGTACTTGGAAAATGTATTTCATTTCCCCCCCACCAAGTAGTATTACTTACGACTTCATACGATAACCCTGTTTGATGAATTTTAAAATATACATTATCTTGAGGAGCGCCATTCGCAAATTCAATAAATCTAGTAGCCTCACCGAATGTAACCGGATATGCCCATAAAGCTATAGTTATTCCATTAGTGAAATTAGCAAATCCATCTTCCAAATCAACATAATCATCAACTCCATCTAGATATAAACTATATCCTGATTTACCAACTACTCTTTGTGCTCCATCTATGGGTGTTCCATCTACACCTTGTGGACCTTGATCAGAATAATCAATATTAAAATCCCAATAAGACATTAAATTTGAAGAAATATCGGCCTTTACATCATTGGTGACCACTCCTAAGAGTGTAAAAATTACCAAATTTATAATAATTACTGTAAGGAATCTATTCTTTAACATAAAAAATTTATAGTTTAAAACAAGTTAAATATAGTTATTTAATTCGTATAAGCAGTATAGGTTACAACCTGACTGTAACTTCCAACAATAGTAGAGGTCGACATACTCGCAGCATGTGTTATTTCTAGATGTTGTACACTACTTCCTACTGTAGTTCCACTCCCTGTTGTGCTTGTACTTGCTATGAGCGTTGCCGAGGCAGGTACTGCTTGATGAGGAGTTGAGTAATTTCCAGCTATTGTGTACTCTGTACCTCCTTGTTCACTTATAAAAAACCCATATCCCTCTTCCCCTGACACCACTGCAACTATGGGGGTATCAAAACTATTACCCAGCCCATCATCTAGAGGTCCATCACTAGTCATATAAACGCTTACACCTGTTGTATTATTTGTCCCTGTTCCCAAATCATAAATACAAGTATTTATTTGGTTAAGAGAAAGTACTCCTAGTGCACATGTATTTGTATCAGTGAGTTCTGTATCTGTACCTTGTTGATATAGTTCCATATCGATTGTAGGAGGAACAACAGTAGTGATTTCAACATCGTTATCATCGGCCACATAAGCAAGAGTTGCCCCCATATCTCCACTTGTGCCAGCACCACCAATATCAGTAACAATAGCAAAGGAATAGTTCCCTGATGATGCCGGATTTGTTAAATGATTCGGACCGTGAATATCTATGTGGATCCATTCAGTACATGAATCAGTACCAGTATCCAGTATCAATACACCTGAATTAGCTGTATCAACTGTAACGGTAGTCATCCCTGTCATAGTTCCACCGTATAATCCATCTGCATCACAATAGACTGTAATATCAGAAGTAGTCAGATTCTCACCACCAGTGAACTCAGATCCTTCATAAACTACTTGAATTAAAGAGTTGTTTTGAGTAATTTCACTTGCTGGTTCAAACCAGATATCCACATCATCAGTTGCATTAACGGTATCATCTGTCAGATCAACTCTCATTGTCGGTCCAACAGGAGGGAAATTCGTACCAGAAGGAAAACTGAAGCCACCAGTACCATTTAATCCTGTAACAACCCAATATGACTGCCCGCTTACTTCTGTAATTGTGACTCTAGGACTAGATTCATCTAGAAGTTCAACTCCACTACAACTTGCACTAAGTTCGCTTAGACTCGTAGCACCTGGACAGATATAGACCGCAGTGTCACTCTCTTCTCTTGGGATTCTTAGTGTATAAGTAGAAGCATCAATACCTGGAATAGATGTGGCACCTCCAGGATAATGTAAGAACGCCTTATTACCTTCCAGATCCATGTCGGCAGTCAGCCCATTCAAATCTCTATCACCAGGATCAAGATTCATTGGTATCTCAGCCAAGGTCGCACCACTTTTCTCTATAGTTATAGTTTCTCTGCCAGCATAATAACTACTTCCTTTTTCAATATTTTCACCAGCTTCATTTATAGCATCAAGGCTTGCATCCAAATTTTCAACTTGATTCTTTCTATAATCACCAAAAACAAGGTGAATTCTTCCTACTGAGTAATCTGATCCGACTGTAGCATCAGGACCAGCAATAAGGATATCATCAAATCCATCATTATCAATATCTCCAACAATATCAACGCTTGTACCCGTAAAATCAGTAGGAGAGCCTGAAACCTCGACAAAACTTGATGAAATCTCATCAAAACTTCTATTTTGTGTCCAATAATTTTCTTCGTCAGAGCCAAAAACTAAAAATGTTGTAGCTGTTTCCTCCGCTCCACCAACCAAAAAATCGTTAAAACCATCTTGATTGACATCACCTCCCACACCTATAACATCTCCAATCATATCACTAACAGGTGTACTTGCATCATGCCAAAAACTAGCATCACAAGCAGTATAAGCATTCATTCCCATAGTCCAATCTCCAAATGATTTTCCAAGAAATACATAAGCACCTCCATCATCAGGACCTCCATTATCAGCACCAATTACTATATCTGGAATATCATCACCGTCTAAATCACCTGCGCCTCTAACTGCAGATGCATGTTCATTATTATCATTACCTATAAAACTAGCATAAGCCTGTGTAGCCAAATTGAATGAACTTCCCCAACTTGATTGCCCCAAGACGATATAGGTCTGTCCCTTTTGGTTATACACATAACCTTCTGCAACAGCAAAATCATCATATCCATCATCATTTATATCTCCAATCCCATCAATCCCCCAACCTACAAAACCGCCAGCTCCATTACCAGAAAACTCTGTACTATTTTCTTGTAAATTAAGTTCTGGGATCCAATTATTTGTATCCCTTCCAAGTACCAACCAGGCATTTCCAAGTCCATAAGAGCCAATCAAGAAATCATCGTAATTATCATTATTAACATCCCCTGCAGGCCGGATCCTGAATCCTGCTTGAGTTCCTTCTTCAGAACTATATAATATCGAATCCGCAGATTGAATTGGATTATCCGCTGTCCAACCAGTAGTTTTTCCAAAAAAGATATAAATTCTTCCAGAACCAAATGTATGCATATCCCAATCATCATGATAAGATCCAATAGCGAAATCATCAATACCATCTCCATTAATATCACCAATACCTGATACCGCACCAAAGGCACCTGAGAGAGACTCCTCTTCTGAGTATTGATAACCAATATAACTAGCATCTGCATCTCCTAAGGAAATGTCAGCTATTCCCTCAAAAACGTTTGTTTCATCACCAAAAAATATATATGTTTGTCCAGCGCCATAACCACCAGCACCAGTAGTGCCAGCAATACTTGTCGAAGCCTTTATGGTCACACCACCAGAAATGAATGGCCAATCAATATTTGACCTCCATGCAACGCCTGTATTTAAATATTCTTGGCTATCATCGGAATTTATAACCCACGCTAGGGCTGACATAGAAAGCTCATATCCACTTCTATATATCTCAGTGAATGGCATACCTGGCTCGGGAGTAAGAACAGTTCCACCTATATATGTGTTCAGACCACCGAAAAACATGTCACCCAATCCAGCATCGCCACTTGTTGACATCTGAGTCTCTATAGGGTCACCAGACCAATAACCGCTATTATTATAGTCAGTATTTCTAAATGGATCGTCTACTTGAACATTGCTTATTGTAGTAGCCTGAGCTATTATACTTCCAGAACTACCGGTAAAAGTAATTTCCACAGTTCCTCCACCCTCAGAAACCCCATAATATGGACCTGTTAGATACCACATAGAGAAGCCATAGTCCGAATTATTATCATCAAAAATCTCAGTAAGACTCTGACCTCTATAAGATACATCGCTAATTGAATTTGAGTGGTAGGCAACACTTACAATTAGTATATTATCTTCGCCTGAGATAGTATGGCTGAATGATGTATAACTTGTATTATTTGCTGTATGAGTTGTATTTGTGCCTACCTCCGGTGTATTCAAAGAAGCAGCCCCAACAGGTCGAATACTTGCAGTGACCAGAGACCATGGCCAATCCCTTATATTCTCCCAGCCCACAAGAAAACTATCAGTGCTTCCTGTGTCGTTGATCTGATATCCTATTGCACCTTCGTTCCATCCCAACTCATCATAACTCACCTCTGTAAGATCAGGATATTCTGTAAGGTCACTGCCATCTGTGTATGTGTTGCCAACAGCCCATATTAAATCTTGGTCATCTGCTGTGATGCTTGTCTCTATATAAGTAGTCTGCGGGTCACCAGTCCATCCTGAATCAGTCGCACAAGAAGTATGGCTTATCGGATCAGCAGTATCTACTCCAGTGATATTGGTAGCATGTACAATAGGGTATCTGGAGCCTGATCCGCCGAAATCTATATCTATATCCCCTACTTTTTCCGCAGCACCAGCAAGATACCACAAGTCCGCAGCATAATCAGTTGAGGTTCGGTGACATACCAAAGTAAGATCGTCCCCGTCAAAAGTCACACTTGTAGCAGCTGAACTACCACCATCATTATAAATAATAGATACTAAAAGTAAGTTATCAGTGCCCAATACTTCGTGAGAGAAATTCACATTAGTTACGTCTTGTGCATTTGTAGTATCAGTTGTCGTATCACCAACAGAAGGTGGGGTTAAAGAACCGGATACAGGTATCCAATTGTCAGAATTAAACCCACCACCTCCCACAACTTCACTGTTTAAATTCGATGTAATAGCAAAGTCTGCATTACCATCATTATTTATATCACCAATATTCCCCAAGTAATATCCAGCTGCATCGCCTTCCGCCTCTCCTACAAATGACGCATCTGCAAAATTATAAAGATCTATATTTTGATCATTTATTCTGGAAATTGAGGCTTCTGCTTCTTGGAATTTTGTAAAAATTAAGTAGGAAGAAAGCAATGAAACTATCACAACAGTAGTGATTATTTTATAAGACAACTTAAATAATCCTTTCTTTTTAGGACGATTATTATGTCCTATATAGTTGATTGATCGCATTTATGTCCAAATATAATAATATATTTATGAACACACTCTGTTTATGGGGAAATATCATCTAGTAATGCAAATTCCTAGATATGTCGCAAAAGGCCATAAAACAGTTAAATAGTGCGTCTAGCTCTATTTTAGATGTTCCATTTATACATGTCAACAATACGAATGAACTTTTTTAAACATAATTGTTATAATATGAAATAATTGAAGCAATTTATGAATCAAAATAATAAAACAAAATTGATAAAAACCATAAATAGGCTAACTTATCCATTCCTTGCCACAATGGACAGAAGGAAATTTTGGATGATAAATGCCCTTTTCCCCTATTCCCCAGATGGAAGAAGTTTGAAGCAAGCGGTTGATGAAGCAAGTCATAATAAAACAAGAATTGTCGATCTTGGTTGCGGACGTTATGCGCAATCTTTAATGGACCTGAGATTAGATGGTTACGAAAATCTAATCGGTATTGACCTAAAACCCCCAAAGAACAAAAGAGGAATATACATTATAAAAAGCAACCTAACAGAAATACCCTTTGAGGATGATTCAATTAGAGGAGTAATATACTCAACCTATGTACTACAACATCTAACCCCAGAAGATCAGCACAAGACATTATTGGAGATAGATCGTATTACAGGTAAAGGATCAAGAGGTTTTTTAGGCCCAATTAATCCACAAATGGTGAATAACTCAGGTTATTGGAAAGCAAGGTATCCTGAAGCCAAAAACCCCTACCTTGCATTCGTGAATGAAATGAACAGAAGAGGTAACGGTAAGTGGATTCTAAAGAAAAGCCTCCTAACAAACACTAGTTTCTATGTAAAAAATAATAAATTTAAAGAATTTATATATCGAGGACTATTCCCTTTCTTAATGTTTTATCTAATTTCCGGCCGTGCTATTCTACAAAAAATCTCCCCTAAATTTGAAATTAGGAGAGATTTCTATGAAAAAACACCTTATGAATACTTTATAACTTTCGTTAAAAAGTAACTATTATTTAATCATTTTTCCGGCAATTCCAACCTCTAAAGTATTTGTCCTCTTCGTTAAAGGAGTTGTACCTCTGATCACTACTATCATCTCACTCTTTTTTACCAATCCCTCATCTAGAACTTTGTTTACAATTTTCTTCATACCCTTGTCCCTGTCTTTTTCTTTTGTAACCAAAGTAATTGGTGTTACTCCCCAGGTAGCCTGCAGTTGCCTTTTGTACGTGTCAGTTGAGGTAAGAGCAATAATTGGCTGCCTTGGTTTGTAACTTGATATCACTCTAGCGGTCTTTCCAGTACCGGTAGCTACAACAATTTTATCAACTGGAAGACTTTCACAAACATCAATTACAGCTCTTGCCAAAGCTACTGTTATTGGATTCACATCTACAGGTTGGGAATATAGAATTTCTGGAGAAACATATTTCTCTGATTCAAGAGAAATTCTCTGCAAAGTTTTAACAGAATCAATTGGGTTCTTTCCCTTGGAAGTTTCTGCACTCAACCAGACAGAATCACAACCGTCAAAAACTGCATTTGCTACATCACTTATCTCAGCTCTGGTAGCGTTCGGATTCTCAATCATTGACTCGAGCATATGAGTAGCTACAATAGCTGGTTTTGCTTTTTCCAGACACTTCATAACCATCTCTTTCTGGATAATTGGAATTCTTTCAAATGGCATCTCTACACCCAAATCACCTCGAGCAACTATAACGCCGTCACATTCATCTAAAATTGATTCCAAATTTTCTACACCCTGGGCATCTTCAATCTTAGCCATTATTTTAATAGGTGATCTGCCTGTATGTTTTTTAACTTCAAGGATATCTTCTTTAGAGCGAACAAATGATGCCGCTACATAGTCCCACTTATCCTTAATAGCAAATTCGATCTGCTCTACATCTCTAGCTGTTATAGGAGGATTCGACAAAGGAATTCCTGGAGTATTTATCGTTTTACCAGGATTGATCTCCTTTCCAAAAATAACTTTTGTGAAAATTTTTCCTTTAAAAATCTTGGTAACCTCAAGTTTAACCTTACCATCATCAAGCATCAGCATATCCCTCCTATCCAAATCTTTATACAAATCCGGATATGTTATCGGATACATTAGCTCTTCATCAGAACTACCAATTACGACCTCCTGACCAATTTCGATAGGGACGGGATTGTCAAACTTATTTAGCCTTACCTCTGTTCCCTTTATATCAAGCATCAATGCTACATCCTTTGAAATATCTCGAATCAGACTAGCGACTCTCTTCAGTTCAGCTACGTCTGCATAGGCACCATTGATTCTTGCAATTGTCATACCATGATCAATCATCTCTTCCAAGACTTTTGGCTCCCATGATGCAGGACCTATTGTACAAAGTATTTTAGTTTTACACTTATCAGTCATAATTTTCAATTAATTTATATAATGTAACTGCACAGGCAACTCCAACGTTAAGACTTGAGCCTTTCCCGTACATTGGAATATATAGTGTTTTATCTAATTTGTCTAGTGTGGATTGGGTTATACCATAAGTCTCATTTCCGACAACTAGCAATGTTTTTTTGCTTGTTTTGTGCTTCTCTAATGCCATAGCATTATCAGTAATTTCCAGACCCAGAATATCAAAACCTCTTTTTTTGAATTTATTTATAACATTACCTGATGCTTCTATATATTCCCAAGGGACTCTCTGTTCTTTTTTTCGTGATGCTTTCTGAAGATCTTTCCCAAATGGTGGTTTACGAGAAATTCCACTCAAAAAAATCTTCTTCACTTTAAAAGCTTCTGCCGTTCTAAACATACCAGCCACATTTCTTGCGTACTGTATATTTTCCAAAAGTAAATAAACTTCAGCACCTGGATGCTTTATTTTCCTAAGAAATCTTTTTAATTCTATCCCTCTAAGTTGCTTCATTATTATATAAACTATAAATAAAATGTTTTATTACGGAAGAAACTGTATTATGGACTTAAATCATATAACAAATCGCTGTAAAAAGAAACCCATAGCTTAAGACTTGTGAGTGAAAAGTTGATAGTTGATAGTTATAAGTTCTAGATTGTAAATTCAACGTTACCTGATTCTTGATTCAATATTCATGATCTATGTTCCATGTTCTATGTTCTATGTTCTATGTCCCATGTTCCATGTTCTACGTTTCATGTTCTACGTTCCATGTTCTACGTCAAATGTTTTATGTTCTCTCCTAAACTTGCTAATATATAAGTATTGTAAATTGCCAATAAAATCTATAAAGTACTTTATTATTACTAGTTGTAGAAGCTTATTATCTGCCCAATGGTTGATTTTTTCAAAAGACCAAAACCAGTTGTACTAATTATTATGGACGGTGTGGGAGTTGCTCCACCAGGTCCAGGCAATGCAGTAACTCTTGCAAATACACCTTCGTTAGATAAATATTGGCCAAAATATCCTCATACATATTTGAAAGCATCTGGCCTAGATGTTGGTTTACCTCATGGAGTAGATGGTAATAGCGAGGTTGGACATATGAACATAGGTGCTGGGAAAATAATCTATCAGGATCTACCTCGTATAGATATGGCGATAAAAGATAAGACATTCTTTAGAAATAAAGTGCTCCTTGATGGAATCAAATATTTGAAAGAAAACAAAGTAAATATTCACATTATGGGACTTGTTAGTACTGGACAGGTACATTCCTCTCTTTCTCACCTGTTTTCACTTATAAAACTTCTATCAGAGCAAGAAGTGCCTGGTGACAAAGTTTTTCTACATGCATTTACAGATGGTCGAGACTCCTCACCAAAAGGCTCAATAGATGTACTCCAACAGGTTGATGTGATAATGAAATCTAAATCTGTAGGGAGGTTAGCAAGTTTTTGCGGCAGATATTATGGAATGGATAGAGACGAAAGATGGGAAAGGACGAAAAAAGCATATGACATGATCACGGATGGTAAAGGTATCAAAACAAACTCATGGAGAGAGTCAATTGAGAAATCATATAAATCAGGAATTACGGATGAATATATAGAACCACATGTATTGTATGAAGATAATCAACCAGTAACAACAGTCAAAAAAGGAGATCTAGTACTAATGTTTAATTTCAGACCGGATAGATCTATACAGATAACAGAAGCATTTGAGAATCCACAGTTTGAAGGCTTTAAGAGAACAATGATTGACAACCTCTATTTTATAGGTATGACAGAATATGAAAAGGGATATCCTACAAGAAAGGCATTCCCTCCTGAGCATATATCTGACCCTATGGGAAAAATATTATCTGACCATAGATTAAGACAACTAAGAATCGCAGAATCAGAAAAATTCCCGCACGTTACATATTTCATTAATTGTGGGAACAAACAGATCTATCCTGGAGAAGACAGGGTTGAAGTTCCTTCTCCGAAAGATGTAGGAACTTATGATCTGAAACCTGAAATGAGTGCCGCTCAAATTACAGATGTATTACTAGAAAAAATTGATTCTAATTACTATGATTTTATAATTGTGAACTTTGCCAATCCCGACATGGTATCCCATACAGGTGTCCTCGAGGCAGCCACAAAAGCCATGGAGATCACAGACACAATGGTAGGCAGGATCGTTGAGAAGGTACTTGAAAAGGATGGTGTAGCAGTCATAACTGCCGACCATGGCAATTGCGAAGAGTTGATAGATAATCAATCAGGAGGTATTGATACAAAGCATTCAGCGAATCCGGTACCACTACTCATAATCAAAAAAGATGAAAAACCAAGAGAGCTTACTGTAGGAATTCTTGCCGATATTGCTCCTACACTTTTGGGGATTCTGGGAATACAAAAACCACCACAAATGACGGGGAGAAACTTACTAGCGTAAGGTTTCTCAAACTGTCAAAACTCCAAGCAACCCAAACTTTACAAACAAATTCAAATTACCAGAAGCCAAAAAACAAAATGGAAATTTCGTTTAATTCATTTGATAATTTAGAATGTTTGAAATTTGTTTGGGTAGTTTTTTAATTTGAAATGTTTGGAATTCATGTAGTAGATTTGGGTATTTAGGGTTTGGATCGTTTGAACTAATTTATCTTATTTGCTACAGCATAAACCCAGGCTCCCCAATCTTCCCAAGCAACAGCTCCATAAGCTCTACCTAGTGCAAATGTATCCCAGCTATAAATACTAACGTATCTTGCTACTTTAGGAGTTAATTCATAAAAAGCTTCTTCAAAACTGCTATATTGAACCTTGTTGAGGTATCCATAACAGTTATAAGCTTTATATGGCGCTATGCAATAACCAGACTCTTTACCCATGATTGCAGCTACAATTCGAAAATCCACTCCTTCTTTATATGAAGCGTCAATTATAATTTCAACTACTTGCATATTAAATACTGCGGGATTTTGTCTATGAAGATAGTTATATAAAATTTGAATATCAGAATTTCTTTTAATCATATATTCTGACTCTTCAATCTCTTGCTCACTAACTGGGGCTAGATTAGAAATTTCAGATATATTATTCCAATAAGCAGCATCATCATAAACAGTAAAAAACTGCTCTTTTGCTTCAACATTATAGTCCGGGAAAAAAAATGACCCAATAAAACCTAGAACCGCTATAGATAATAAATAAAAAGCAGCAATAATTAAAGGCAAATTTTTCTCTATCTTCTTCCTTTTCTTTCTCAATAAATTTTATGCAGTCTGCCGCTAAACGAACAAAGTGCAAATCTCCTAATATTAGGCTCTCTCAACAATTAGTGATCGAGTCAGGACATATATTCTAACAAGCTGGTATAAAAAATTCAATTAACACATATTGTTCCCTTGAAGATCTGATTTTGATAGACTATAAAAAGAAATAATATGAAAAGACATGCGCTGCCACAAAACATAATGGATGTAGAGTTTAAGCTTTTTGGAGCACTTACACTCTCACAGTTTGTTAACCTCGCTGTAAATGTCATAGTTGCGGTTGTTGTATTTACGCTCCCTCTACCAGCAGTAATTAAATGGCCAATCATTCTTTTCTTTGTAGGGCTGGGGTTGGCCTTGGCACTGATTACTGTCAATGGACAACCCTTCTCCACCTGGCTTGGAAATTTCGCCCTAGCCCTTACAACCTCCCAACGAAGAGTGTGGAAAAAAATGCCTGAAACACCAGAAATGCTACAAAGCAAATATAAGCCTACAGGAAAGTATCAAACTCATTTAGTGTCTTCTTCGAAGAAACAGGAACAAGACAATATGCCCCTTCTCACAGAAAGTGCGAAACAAAATGCAGTTGAGATTGACCAGAAAGAAGATAAAGAGCTTGCAGCAATTGATAGCCATATTCAGAAAAACTTTGACAAAAAAGACTTGAAACCACCACAGCCAAATACCCCAACTGAAGAAAAACAAAACTTAGCAAACCTTCCCCCCGTAATTGATCATACAAAACAAAAACTAGCGAATAGAGTTGAATTCAACGATCCTAATGTACAAACAATCGAAACAGGACCAAATTTAAGTACAGTAATAAAAACTCAAACAAGCTCACCCTCAAATATCCAACATAGCACTGCAAGTAGTGGTGCGTTAGGAGATTTGCTTAGTGATATAACTTATGAAGACTCTATTCCCACTGAGGTAACTAAAAGTAAGCCAGAGGTAAAACAACCAATAAACCTTGATGAACCCACAACAGGCGAAGGACCAAATTTTACAGAAAAAAGTATTGATCTAATAAAAGAGCAAAGTAAAGTTCAAGATGAAAATATAAAAAATCTACAAGGCGAGATTGGGAGTTTACAGGAAAACTTGAGAGATCTACAACAATCTGATGTAGATCACCAAAAGCAGGAGCAATATGCCAAAAATATAGATAGACTAAAAAACAACCTTGACCAAGAGTCAAAGCAAACTTCAAAACAAATAGTTGATACTTCGAGTATAAAACAGGTCTCTAAACCCAATGTTATAAGTGGCTATGTTTATGATAAACAGGGATCTCCTATAGTTGACGTAAGTGTTGAGATTAAAGACAAAGATGGATTTCCCCTTAGAAAAACCACAACTAATAAACTCGGTTATTTTATTTTTACAACCCCACTTGAAAACGGTGATTATATTATCGACTTTGAACAGAGAGGTAGAAAATTTGTTGATTTCAAGATTGTACTTAATGGAAAAATCCTACCACCTTATAAATTTACTGAAAGTTAATATTAATGATCTTGTGAAAGTACAGAATGTCTTTATAATGTTAAATACAAATTAAGCATAGAATTATGGGATTATTTGGAGGTTCAGAAATAACAACTCAACAACACTTGGATATAGAAGATATAAGAGATGATCTAGTTATCCTCAAAAATGGTGTAGTATCACTCGTCATGGAAACAACTGCTCTCAACTTTGATCTACTAGCCGAGGAAGAACAAGATGCTAAAATAGCTGCTTTTTCAGGCGTTCTTAATTCTCTTACATTTCCTTTGCAGATCGTGATAAGTACAACCAAAAAGGACGTATCCTCATATATTGAAAAATTAAAAGTACATAAAGACAAACAGATTTCACCTGCGCTAAAAAGGCAGATCGAAATTTATATTCAATTCATAAAAAATCTTACTGTTAAAAATGAGATTTTGGATAAACGATTTTTTGTTGGGATACCTACTATCGTAGGTGAAGTAACAAGAACAAGCCCTTGGAAACAACTCTTTGGGAAACCCGTGCGAATTACAAATGTCCCGGTACTTATTGAAAAAGCCAAGATACAACTCTATCCAAAAAGAGATCACATGACAAAACAACTTAAAAAAATGCAGATCGATGCAAGACAGCTTAATACCAATGAGCTAATCAGGTTGTTCTACTCTCTTTATGACCCAGATAGAGTTGGATTAGAGAGATTGAACATCAGGTCAACAGATTTCACTGCAGGGTTGGTTTCATCTAGCAATGATGCTACAGCTACACTTGAAGCAGCACAAATAAAAGATAATACTCAAAATATTAGACAACTTTAATGGGACTTTTCGGCAGGAAAAAAAATAAAAACCAAGAGCAGCAGACACAGGGAGATGGACAGCAGGCAGAAATGACCGAATTGCCGCCTCAGAAAAAAGCGCCTGCTAAAACAGCTCTTACTCCTTCAGAGAAAAGGGAGCAGGATGCTATTGCAAAATTCTCACAAGGATTGGTTGATGTAAAGGACATAATAGCACCGCCAGCTATTGAGGTTGACTTCAATCATATATTGATAGGAGGAAAATACTTCAGAACATTTTTTGCTTCTGGGTATCCTCGTTTTGTAGGCTCAAATTGGCTTGCCCCACTTATCAACTTCGAAAGACCTTTGGACATAAGTACTTTTTATTATCCTATTGATTCTGGAAAAGTTCTTGAAAGACTGAAGAGAAAAATGGCAGAAATGGAAGCTACTATAAATCTTGATGTAGAAGCGGGAAAGATTCCAGATCCAACAGTTAAGGTAAATTTAGAAGATGCAAAACAACTACAGATGCAAATCGCAGCTGGAGAAGAAAAATATTTCCAGTTTGCTCTGTATATAACAATGCGCGCAGATAATCTGAAAGAACTGGAGAAGATTTCGAGAGATTTGGAATCAACACTTGCAGCAATTGGCGTTATAGTCAAAATTGCAACTTTGCAGCAAGAAAAAGGCTTTCTAAGTACACTTCCAGCAGCATCTGACAAGATGTTTATAGCTAGAAATATGGATACTACATCACTAGCAACAACATTCCCTTTCACCAGTTCTGAACTTACCATGGATGAAGGCATTCTGTATGGAATAAATAAGAGTAATAAAAGTTTAGTTGTATTTGACAGGTACAAAACCCCTAACGCGAATATGGTTGTATTTGCAACATCTGGTGCAGGTAAAAGTTATATGGTTAAACTTGAAGCTGTGCGAAGTCTTATGTTTGGAGTTGAAATTATCATAATTGACCCTGAAAAAGAATATGAAAAACTAACTAATGCAATTGGTGGAGAGTATATCTCTTTCTCCCAAGATGGAGCACAAAAGTTAAACCCTTTTGAATTATCAGGAATCTATGACAAAGAGGAGGATGAGTTGAGGTTCAAAATCTTATCGCTTCATGGTCTTATAAAAATAATGGTTGGAGGAAAAATGTCTCCTGAAGAAAGTGCAATTCTTGATAGAGCTTTGATTCTTACTTATCGAGAAAAGGGCATAACTCCAGATCCATCAACTCACAGAAACCCTGCCCCTTTACTTGAGGATCTTTATAAAATACTTAGGGCTATGGCGGAGAGCGAAGCTCATCAAATAGCTGCTCGATTGGAAAGGTATCTTAAGGGAAGTGCTGCTGGTATTTTCAACCAACCAACAAATGTTGAAATAACCAACACATTCACTGTTTTTAGTATTAGAGAACTTGCTGATGAGATGAGGCCAATCGCAATGTATATGATGCTTGACTATATCTGGACAAGAATTAAAAAAAGTAGAAGGAAAAGACTTTTAGTTATTGATGAGGCGTGGTGGATGATGCAATATGATGATGCAGCTAAATTCGTCCACTCAATAGCCAAAAGAGCTAGAAAATATGCTCTGGGGCTCACGACAATCACTCAGGATGTAGAAGACTTTTTGGAGTCGGACTATGGGAAAGCAATTGTTACAAACTCATCTATCCAGGTTTTGCTTAAACAAAGTCCTGTGGCTATAGATAAATTGCAAGATTTATTCTACCTATCTGATGGAGAAAAAAACTTTCTTCTTGCAACCGGTATTGGAGAAGGATTATTCTTCGCCGGATCCAATCATGTAGCTATTCAAGTTATTGCCAGTGAAAATGAGCATAATTTGATCACAACCAATCCAAATGAAACATTACCGCAGCTCGCTGATACTGGAAAGCCAAAAAAACAAGGAATTGAAGCTTTAAATCAACAAGAACAGCCCGAAATAGTACAGACTCCAAATGGATAACATAACTTCTTTTTTGCAAAACGAATACACACTTACTTTCAGTGGACTATCAATTTCACTCATTAGCATACTTATGCTTATAGGGTTTGGATTCATACTATTTTTACTCGTAAAATTACAAAGGAAATTTCAAGAAATTCAAACTCCTCAATATGGTTTTTTGGGGAAACCGCTCATGCAGATGGGGATGATAGGGCTAATTGTAGTAGGAGTTGCCTTCTCGATCTATACAACCACAAAGGAAACAAAAATACAAGATATTTCAGCCTCCGAGGAAATAAGTATTGACCTGATGTACAACGTTATAGAAGAAGAAAATGGAAGATATAAGACAGAATTCAAAATAACTCCATATGTAAATGAGAAAGAATGGGGAGGTGACGACAATAGAAATTTTGATATCTTTGTAAATATTAGTGGTGAAATAGAGGAAGGAGCTGTATTATATTCCAGAACTAGAACTTCCAGTGCTACATTCACAAAAAATCTTCCAAGTGGAACCTATTCGATAAATATAACTGTTTTTAGTGGCGAAACCTCCGAAACCTTTACTAGACAGATCAATCTGTGATATAATATTCATACTAATTTAGATAGTCGCCATGTACCAGCTGGTACATGAAGGAAAGTCCGGACTCCGAATCCATGAAGTGAATTTATTCTACTTCATGGGTAAAAGCGATACCATGGTGACATGGCTGGGAGCGATCTCAGGGATAAAATTCTTTTACAAAAAAGAACTCCGTAAAACATTGTTTTCACGGAGGGGCCACAGAGACATACCGCCACGTGATTTATTTTACGTGGTAAGGCTGAAAAGGTGAGGTAAGAGCTCACCGGCATATACAGCAATGTATGTGTGCTAGGTAACCCCTATCTGGAGCAAGGAGGAAAATCTCCGCATCTCTTTGAGAAATTTGCATTCACAGAAGCCTAGTCACGTAAAACGAAATTTCTTTACGTGACACGTGAATACAAGTTAGATAAATGACTATCACCCAGAAGTGAACTTGTTCTACTTCTGGGACTACAGAATCCGGCTTATTAATTAGTCCCCCTGTACCGTCCGGTACAGGGGTGTTTTTTTATTGATTTCTTCTTAACTTGAATTTTGGTTTTGAACTTTATATTTTAAACTTTGAATTTTGTATTTTGAGCTTAACAATTAGTCTCTTCCTCTAGCCCGTAAAATGAAATATAACAAAGTTCCTAATGACTGAATCGTTGCAGCTACATATGTAAGAGATGCTGCAAAAAGAACTAACTGTACTCCTCCAATATTCACTTCATCAACAAGTTTAAGCTCCCTGACAAATTTAACTGCTCTACGTGATGCATCAATTTCAACTGGCAAGGTGATAAGAGAAAAAATTGTTGTTCCGGAGAATAAGAAAACTCCAATCCAGATCAGGTTTAGAAAACCTAACATGAATCCAATAATTATCATAAAGTAACCAAGATTGGACCCGATATTTACAACTGGTGCAATGCTGGTTCTAATTGTTGTTAGTAGAAAATTTGAATTATGCTGAGCCACATGTCCCATCTCATGTGCTGCGATACCTACAGAAGCTATACTTGGAACTGTCGCTACTTCTTTTGAAAGTGAAACTGTTCTAGTTAGCGGATTATAATGATCAGACAAATTACCCTGTCCTTGTTGTACATCGATATTGAAATTATATTTCTCCGCAATTTTTGCTACAGTGTCTAAACCATTTATTCCCTTGGAATTAATTTTTTCCGAGTTGGTTGAATATATAATTCTCAAAAAAATATTAGCGCCAAGCCCCAGCAAAAAAAGTGGTAAAGTTATTATAAGATAAAGTGGATCCCAGTAAAACATCGCAATGTAATTTAAAATTTATAATTATCAATTAAGAATTCTGAAAGGTTATCACTCATCACACCCAAGTGATAATTATGATAACATAAAATAATTTAAATATTCTACTGATGAACAAAAGATACACAATTTTCATAGTTATAAGCCTATTTATCCCAGTATTTGCTATCTGCATTCTAGGATTTTTTATTTATAAAGAGTTTTCAAATAATGAAGACACTAGTGCTGCTAGATATTCTCACTTTCAAGAATTAACAGACAAACCAATTGTTTTCATGTCGAAATTTCATAATGAGAACGGGGAGTTATATCTTTATGAAGATGGAGAAATAACCAGACTTACAGATAATAACAGACACGAAAATAATCCAGCATTATCACCAGAAGGAAATAAAATAGCATTTCACGCGGGAGATCTGGATAACCCTCTAACCTGGGAGATCTATATTTTAGATATAAATACAAAGGAAGAGACCCGACTAACAAGCAATAATTTAATCGATGGACATCCTGATTGGTCGCCAGATGGAACTAAAATCGTATATGCCAAGTTTACTAACTCATCGAATCAACCTACGGCAACAGCAGATTTGTTTATTTACGATCTAAATTCGGGTGTTATATCACAAATGACGGACAATGACTGGGAAGATAATGATCCAGAATGGTCTCCCGATGGTACTAAAATAGTTTTCAAATCAACAAGAAATACTCAAAAAGCAGGAAGAGAAGAAATTTTTATTATGAACGCTAATGGAACAGAGACGAAACAATTGACCACGACATCTGGATGGGAATCTGATCACGATCCAAGTTGGAGTCCAGATAGTAAATCAATAGTTTTCAGCAGATTCGAAGGTGAACGTATATGGATGGATATTGCAAATAACGAGATACTTCAAAATGAGTGGGAAGAGTTGTTACCGTGGAATGTTTTCGAGGTTGATCTAGAAGGAAATGAAAAAATGTTAACTAGTTATACAGATGCTGCTGCTGGTTTACCAGTTTTCTCAAGTGATATCAACTATGTTAGTTTTATGTATCTCGACCCAGTAACAAATAGTAGTCGAATGTTTGGTGCAGATCACGAACTTTATATAATTGAAAAAAATAGTCTTGAACTAAAGAAGTTTTTTTCAGATAAAGATCACTCTCCTACCCTTGAGTATTGGGATTGGTAAGGATATGAACACGATACAGGAAAATTCCAAATTGCTCTTAAAAAACATGTTAAAATGTTTGAGTCTTTTTTATTAGAATATTATTTATATGGAAAAAGCAACAAGAGTAACAATTATAGTTTCAATTCTAATCATAGCTGGATTTATAGCTTTGGTTACATTTTCTAAAAAGCCTGAAGAACAAGTAACTCTCCCTTTAGAAATAGAAGTTCATAGCAGTTTTCATTGCCCCTATTGTAAAGAGTTCTTTCCCGTGATGATGAACTTGAAAGAGAGGCTAAAAAATGAAGAAGTAAATATCACTTATTACCACACAGATGAAACTGGTGAATATTATGATTATTTATTAGCAACCCTTGCCGCTGGAGAGCAAGACAAAGAATATGAATATATGGGAATTCTTTATGAAAATCAAGGTAACTTCTCACCTGCAGATTTACCAGATTTCGCGGAACAACTAGAACTGGATCTTGATAAGTTTAATGAGGATAGAAATAATCCAGACATAATAGCAAAAGCACAAGCACAATTTGATTATGTAGATCAAAGAAATATTACTTACACTCCAACCCTGATAATCAACGATCGAATAATAAGAGAAAGAGATGAAGAGAAACTTTATGAGTTAATAATGGAGAAAGTCAATTTAGGTAAACAACAAAGAGAATCAGATGGACAGGATTCCTAGATTTTATATAAAACCGAACTCTTTTCTGGGTAAAAAATTTGTCATTGACGATGATCAGGTTGGGCACATGAAAAAATCGTTAAGACTAAATATAGGAGATGAAATAATTCTATTTGATGGAGTTGGCAATAAATGGCTTACAGAACTTACACTTCTCAAAAATCATAAAGCAGAAGCAGTGCTAAAAGAAAAACTAACTAGTAATGAGCCACAAACGAAAATTACTCTAGTGCAAGCAATTCCAAAAGCTAAAAAACTGGATCTAATAATTAAAAAGTTAACAGAAATTGGGATAACAGACATTTATCCAATAGAAACCGATTTTGCTCAAATCAAAGGTCGAGATATTCAAAAAAAATACAGTAGATGGGAGAAACTAATTATAGAATCATGTAAACAATGTGAAAGAGATTACTTACTTGAACTCCATGAGCCAATTAATTTCGAAAAGCTTCAAGATGTCAGCAAATCTTACAGCTTAAAGCTTATAGCTTCTGCAAAAAAAGGTGCAACAGATTTAAAATCATATATTAACCAATCGGGAAATAATCCTGAATCTATAATTTATCTCATAGGTCCTGAAGGCGGTTTTAGTGAGTCAGAGCTAGAATCAGCGAAGAACCTTGGTTTTCAGCAAGTAGAATTTAACACAAATATACTCCGAACAGAAACAGCTGCAATTTACCTAGGAAGTATTTTGAAATTTTTTTCTTGCTAATCTTGTCCTGTAAGCTCTCTTTTCAAACCGTCAAAATATGCTTGCCCCCTGTCGAAAAGCATCTTTAAAACGTCCTCCTTTGTTTGTACTTCACCAGGACGAGCTTCTCCAAATAATGTCATAAGTTCTCCGACAGGAATTCCAAGTTCTTCACTAACTTCTAATGTCATCTGATATCTAGCCATAGTCTGAAGCGTATCAATTTGTTCGCCATGCAACTGAGACCTCTCTTCACCTACCTCATCAACTGTATCCAATAAAAGTCCTGTGTAGCTATCAATATCAGTGAAATCTCCCACAAGACAAGCCATTGCTGTTCGTTCATAGGTATCAACCTCTGCTATAACTTTGATAAAATCTCCAAGTTGAGCTAAGGCTTGCGTCCTCTCTCCTGGTTCCGAGATCGTCTTTACTGCTTCTACCATATCTCTTAGCTGTCCAAGCAATTTATCACTAGACATTCCAAATCCTGCGTTTATCCACACTCCCTCTACGCTGTATAGATAACCAATCTCAACTCCATCTTGTACTTCTCCTTCAAACACCTGGCCATCCGAACCACTTAACTGCGCGTAACCAATGTTTTCATCATCCATAATAGTTAACCCATGGGGTTTCCCAAAAAATGCATCATGTCCTTTCACAACAGGAGAAAAACAAACCAAAGGTTTTTCATGCGCTGCACCTCTTGCTACCAGTGAATCTTTCATTCCCTTAAACGAGCTAACACTATCAATTATGTCATCTACAGCAAATACCTCTTCCCCATCCAAGTCACCTTCACCACTGAAGACAAATTCAGAACTAGCAGAGTAACCAGAATATCCAGAATTCTTCACCCCCATTAAAACATCCAATTGACTTACATCATAACTACGATTATGTAGTTCTCTGAATAACCTAGTTGTCAAAGGAATGCCTCCTTTAAGAGCTACAGCAATTTTTGTTATTCCATTTTCTATAATGTAATCAGCTGATTTTGCAATAATGAGATCAGAAGCATCCATTACAACTTCTGGAGTTAAGGCCTGATCATAAGGATGTTCTCCATCCGCACCATTTCTACTATCACCTTTTCTGGCTAATGCAACTTGCATACCAGTATTTCCGTAATCTTCTGGCATAATTTTTATTGGAAAATTTAAATCACAAACGCTTCGTTTATATCACATTTAACTATTGAACTCAAGAAATGTAATTTTGAACTTTGTAAAAATTTGAAGTAGTATAGAGATATTAATTATAAATGATAGTAAAATGGCAGAAGAAAAAAAGCCCCAAGAAAAAGATGCTGAAGAGGACGTTGTTGTCTTAGATCAAAAAGAAAAATCAAAGATCAACTTCAAAGGCAACTTTACTTCCTAGTTCATCCTAATCAAAATTGCACCTGCTGTTGCGAGTAATACTGCGATTAACTTTATAAACAATCCGCCTTTTTCCTTGAGAAATATCTTCTCTCCAGCAAGTAAAGCAATTAGAAATGACTCAATTATCACAAGGACTTTCGATGCCTCGCCAAGAGAGAGGGCTTTATTCATAGTAAGATTTGCAAATGCTCCAAATATACACGCTATCACCACAAATTTAAAATCCGATTTGATAAGTTTCGTAATTCTGTTTATCCTGTCAGGCATTACTCCAAAATTTATAAAAGTAGGAAATAAAAATACAAAAAAAGTTATACTCTGTGCGTTGAAATCATCAAGAAGAAACTTATTAAGAATAAAAAGACAAGAATATAAAATTGTTGCCATCACTACCAAAACTATACCTTTGAGTTGATTATTTTTCCCAAACCGTCCAACTACTACAATACCCGCAAGAAATGCAAAAACCGTACCCACTATTTTATATGGAGTTAAAGATTCAGATAATAAAATAATACTCAATAATAAGACCCAAACTAGACGAAGCTTTAGAATAGCTCCTTGAAGCGAGGGTTCTAGAAAGTTCTGGGATTTGAACATAAGATAATTATGCACAACTATAAATATCCCAGCAAGAAACATAAATAGATATAATTTCCCTTCTGAAGGAAGTCGTAAATCCAGTAGCATGAAGGGTAGCGTGACAAGTGCTCCGATGAGGCTAAAATAGAAAGAGAACGCCCAAGGATCTTTACCACCTTTAAGTACATGTCTGGATATTAATTGCGAGCCTGTATAAAAAAGTCCCGAGAGAACTGCGAAAAGAAACCACATATCAGAAGTTTAAAGTTAATAGTTAAGAGTTAATAGTTTAAAGTTGATAGTTAGAATTTTTTTATAGAAACAAAAATTACAATCACTCTTCACTCCCAACTCTCAAATTTCGACTTTCCACTTTCAACTCTCCATTCTCAACTTTCAATTCTCAACTTTCAATTTCTCTACTTCCCATGACATTTCTTGAACTTTTTACCACTACCGCAAGGACATGGGTCATTTCTCCCGACACCTTTAAATTTATTGTCTTCCAGTGCTACTATTTTTTTTATCTCTTTCTTTTCCTGTTTCTGCTGTTTTTTAGCGATATTATTTATAGTATCTTTGACATTATCAAGCATCTCGCGACTGCCAGTTAGAATATCTGATATCTGATCTTCATTTGTTTTTATTACAACATTTTGTTCAGGAGACCTCTCTACACGAACCATCTTGAGAATTCTCCTTGCTACTTGTGAAGAGATGTCTGAGATTAATTTTTCAAAAACTCTAAATGCCTCATTTTTGTATTCAACAAGAGGATCTCTTTGGGCATATCCTCGAAGACTAATTCCTTCTCTGAGATCTCCCATACTCTCAATATGGTCGGTCCAAAGTTGATCCATTCCTTCAAGAACCACAGCCTTTGATACATCTGATAGGTCTTTCCCATAATCATCGAATTTTGCCTTTTTAACTTCTTCAAATAGTTTCAAGAAATACTCAGTTATCTCCACTGGATCTTTGTCTTCAAGTTTGTCACTTAAATATTTCGGAAGCATGTCTTTGTTCAACTTCTCATCTTCTGATTCCTTAACCGCCCTAACTATATGATCATCTTGGGCTAAATCTAAGATCTGCTCAACAACTTTTTTGATATCTACATCATCGTCCCGATCTGAAAAAAAGTGGCTTGATACAATATTTCTTATCTCATCATCAATAAAACTTGATAATGTTTCCCTCATCTCACCTAGGCTCGTCTCCCTTCTTTCATCCTCTTCAAGAAGGACTACATCACGTCCTTTCCAGAATTTACCTTTAGAATTTTCTGCTAGTTCAAGATAACTTCTTCTTCTTGTATAAAATATCTCTCTTTGCTGATTCATCACATCATCGTATTCAACGAGTCTCTTCCTAATATCAAAGTGATGGCCTTCCATCTTCTTTTGAGCATTACTTATTGAATTCCCAATCATACCAGACTCGATAGGCATATCATCTGGAATGTTTGTCATCTCCATCAGTCGCTGTACAACATTGCCACCTTGGATTCTCATAATTTCATCATCCAAAGCAACATAGAATCTACTCACACCAGATTCTCCTTGACGACCTGACCTACCTCGGAGCTGATTGTCAACACGTCTGGCTTCATGTCGCTCTGTACCGATTACATAAAGACCTCCAAGTTCTAGAATCTTTTCATAATCCTTTTTAGTAGCATTTTGGCCACCGAGCTTTATATCTGTACCACGACCAGCCATGTTGGTAGCAACTGTTACTGCGCCTTTCTTACCTGCATTCGCTACAATTCTAGCCTCTTTTTCATGATATTTTGCATTCAAAACTTCATGAGGAACTCCTTCTCGATCGAGTAATTTGGATAAATATTCAGAATCATCTATAGAAGTAGTACCGACCAAAATTGGCTGGCCTTTTTTGTGCACTGCTTTTATCTCTTCTTTGACTGCTTCAAATTTCGACTCGCGGTTTTTATATACCCTGTCCGTAAGATCCTCTCTTACAACTGGCCTATTTGTAGGTACTGCGATAGATTCTAGATTATAAATTTTGTAGAACTCTTCGGCTTCAGTCATAATTGTACCGGAAGCACCATCTAGGACTTTGTATAACCTAAAGAAGTTCTGGAATGTAATTGTCGCTAAAGTTTTACTTTCTCTTTTTATTTCAACACCTTCCTTCGCCTCGATTGCTTGATGCAAACCCTCTGAATATCGCCTCCCAGGTAGTACTCTACCTGTGAACTGGTCAACTATGAGAACTTCCCCATCTTTGACTAAGTACTCTTTATCTTTTTCGTATAAACTATGTGCTTTGAGTGCATTTTCCAAATGATGCGCAAGCTGATAGTCCTGCCATAAATTATCAACACCTAGTATATTTTCGACCTTTTCGGTTCCCTTATCCGTCAAAACTGCACTATGTGCTTTCTCATCAACTGTATAATCCTCCTCCACATTAAGCATCTTCACAACACCAGCAAATCTCTCATAAAGTTGGTTTGATTCCGCTGCAGGGGCTGAAATAATGAGAGGAGTTCTAGCCTCATCAATCAAAATTGAATCAGCTTCGTCCACGATACAAAAATAAAGTTCTCTTTGAACGATTCTTTCTAGTGAAAAGGCCATATTATCTCTCAGATAATCAAAGCCAAATTCGTTGTTAGTACCATAAACAATATCGCAATCATAGGCCTCTTTTTTCGTACATGATAGTAGATTCAGCCCCTTAACATCACCCGGATTTACTACTTTCAACTCAACTGCTTCCTTATATTCTTCCTCGGGTTTCACATTCTTTAACTCTGATGTCTCTACAAATTTATATGAATGCTGGGGAGTTATAACACCAACTGAAAAACCTAGTCTTGATAAAACATGTCCAGCATATTCAGCATCTCTTCGAGCCAGATAGTCATTGACCGTTACAGCATGAGCACCACGTTTAGTAAGTCCATATAGAGCCAAAGGTAAATGAAAAACCTGAGTTTTACCCTCACCAGTCTTAAGTTCTGTAAGTTTCTGACCGCTTGCAAGTATAGCCCCAGCCAAGACTTGCACATCGAAATGCCTGCGATTGAAGTCCTTCCTTGCTACTTCTCTAACTATCGCAAACACCTCTGGAAGAAGTTCCTGTAGTTTATCTTGAATCGCTTTTTCTTTATCATTTAACCCACCTTTTCTATCAACAGCTCTAAGCGAAGATTTTTCTGAATCCGGAATTGCTTCTACTAGAGGTTGTAACTCCAATCTCATTTCGTCTAATCGAGCCCTTAGTTTCTCAAGAGGCATATCTTTAAACTTGGTTTCTAATGAATTTACTTCATCAACTATTGGTTGATAACTATCTAACGCTTTCTGGTTAGAATCAAACATCTTACTTAAAAATCCAAACATTGTTTAAAATTTTCTAAAAAATTTAACTGAATTACATATAATAGCACAAAGCCCAAGGCTAATTTCTAAGTCTGAAGTCTAAATTTCGAATGAATTCTAAATTATAAATTATTAATTCAAAATTCAAATAGAAAATGCGCTCTCCAATTTCATTATCAATTCTCAATTTCGTGAAAAACGTTGTTTCAACGAAACTCACGTTTTCAATTATCCATTCTTATTCTAGTTCGCCTAAGACAACAACTCTATAATCGTTACCTCCCGGAGCTCCATTTGCAGTTCCGCAGGTGATAATCTTCACATAATTCTTGGTTGAAGGCCTCATTAAATTACTTACACTCTGGTGAACAACTGATGTTGAAATTACTTTATATACGAACTTTTCTCCATTCGAGTTAAAAAGATAAATCTCATCTCCCTCGATAATCTGGTTTAGGTTCCAACAAGTCCTAGGGTCAAATCTACCAAAATACCTTCTGTGACAATAAAGTATCTTTTCTCCCTCTACATCTGTATATGATGCAGGATACAACCACCAACCATGATCCAACAACTCATCCCCATTACTACCTTGTAATATAGGTGATTTCACGCCTATAGATGGTATCTGTACTTCTGACAAGTTACCGAAATTAACACTTTCTATCTCTTGTTGAATTTCTTGAACCTCTTCAATAAGCCCCAGATCAGCAACTCCCGTCTCTACACTTGTATAATCTCCATATCCATCTGCCTTACTTACAGCAAAATTGTAATTATAATCCTGGTCGGTTGAACGTGCATTTGCATATTCTACAACATCAAAATCATATGAAAAATTATCATTTGGTATGTAGATTTTGGGTTCAGATACAGCATCATTCTCATTGTAAAACAATGTATTCCTGCCAGAAAAAAGTCCTTCATCAGAAGTTCTAGCAAGTTGATATAGAGAATACCCGATAAATCCAAGTACCCCAACCATTACGAGTATGATGAAAAACATAGCAAGAATTGTCCCTCGAGAGCCCTTTTCCATTTACCCTATAAAAATTAACATTTAATCTATATGCCCCCTTATAGTATGTATCAATGACAATATGTTATAATTCCATGTATATCCTTTAGTAAACATTCATGGCAATTACATTTTCACCACAAAGAGTAAAGAATTTACTAAAACTATATTCAATAGGCATTTTCGTTTTCATTATATCAGTTCCTATTTTACTATTTCTAGTCGGAGAATTTAATGTAGAATCAGCTCAGGGTACACCCTGCAGCGGTAATTATGGGAGCGGGCAGGAATGTACAGGAAATCCTGGACCAAATAGAGTATGGAGTTGTTTGCGAGACGGGTCAAGTCCAACTGGATATTCATGTCAATCAACCGATTACCAAACTTGTACATACGATATACCAGGAGGGGCACTGCCTTGTAACTGCCAAGGAGCAATAGATTATTGTAGAGCTGAATGTAATAACGCTTATGCAGGGCAACCTGGTTATCACACATATTCAAGAGATGATATTCGCTGTGCTGGTTGTGGCCAGGTTGTAGGCTGCGACTGTACAATCAGTAGTCCGCCACCGCCTCCACCTCCAGAATAATGTCCCTATAGTAATGTTGTCATAAGATTTCAAGATGATATCAGTGATCCCTGGAAAAGCTCATCTGAATATAACTTTACTTGCGGCGACTCATTCCGCATAGGTGCGCTGGAATCACCTTCAGGAAATCAAATCGGTGGGGATGGAGAACTTATTATTAATGGCCAAGTTCAAGGTTCTACAATTGTAACTAAAAACTCACAAGCTCCTGGTCCACAAACCTTCAATGTACAGGTCAGGATAAAAAAACCTAGTGGAGGTTATTACCCGGAATCAAACTGTAATGCTACAGCTTCTGTTACGTGCACACCACAAGATGTAGATGTTTGCCCATACAACAGAGTATCTATTCAATTTAGTGAAAATGGTATCAGCTGGGGCAATAATGCTTCGATTACTTGCGGTGATGCTTTATATGCAAGAGTAATACATACACAAACAGGGCTGGTGATGGGATCTGATACAAGATTCTTTCTAAATGGTAACCAACTACCCTCAAATAATCATTCTTTGCTTACTACAGCACCTGGTCCTACAACCTATAGATTTAGAACAGACGTTCTTAATAATAGCGGTGTTCCTTACAATGAATCCAGATGTAAAGATCACAAGTCAATAACTTGTGAACCAGTTGAAATTCCCAAAGAATGTAACTCTGACTGTTCAAGCAATAGTGACTGTCCAATCCAATATTCCTGTTACAACAATAAATGTAGAGACATGAAATGGCCAGAAGAAAGTGACTGTAAACCAGAACAAGAAATAGAAAAAACTGTGGTATCTGGAAATGACGGGCTGGTAAATACTATTGTTACCTATAGAGTTGTACTAACCAACACATCAAATGATACAACATTTAATTCTGTCGCTTTCACTGATACTTACAATGCTTCACAATTAAGATTTGTAAACCCAGTAACTGGATATAGTCCGCAGTTTCCCGGAGGCAAACAATTCAACCTATCAGGGTCGGCGGGAAGTCTAGCTCATTCTAATCTAGCGAGCGTATTAGGACCAATTGATCCAGGTCAAGCATACACACTTATCATGAATTTCCAGGCAACAGCATCAGGTGATGGAATTTGCAATGAAGCAGGTTGGAATCCAAATAACTTTGGATGGAAATATTCAGATGCTTGCTTAGGAATAACCGTTGAGGTACCAGATACAGATCTATAGAGATTATCTGGCTTGAGCTATATCGAACTTGGCAAGCTTTTTATAGACTGGACCTGTTTTGGTAAGTTGACTCTCAACCAAGGTTATATGCTCTACAGGAAAAGATAATTCAGGTACATCAATTTTTCTCAGAATTTCTCTTGTGGATCGGACAAGACTCCTAGGTGGAGTTCTCTTCGCTCGAGCTACGGTTATGTGATGTGTAAGTCTTTTTCTCTCTGATTTTCTGATGGTATCTTCTAGCTTCAAGCCTTTAATACTGCTATTTACAGTATTAATCAGATTATCAAGTGGAGGGTTATTATATACATTTATAAATATAACATTTGGTCTCTGCTGCCCAGGAAATCCAAATGAGAAATCCCCTAATGTGATATAAGCTGGCTTTATGGAATGAACAGAATTCTCAAGGGCATATGATATCTGAGTTAAGCTTTCTTTACTAACCCTAGCGCCAATGAACTTCGCTGTCATATGCATCTGGTCGTATGGGATAAATCTGAAATTTCTCTTTACTTTATCCAGGTTTCTAACAACATCACGAATATCCTTCAGAACATCGTCTGAAGGGAAAATACCAACAAATAACCTCATTTAAATATTTATAATTAATAGATATGTAGATGTTAGCATATTGCTCTATCACATACCAAGAAATAACCCCGAAACGACTACATTGACGTATAGTAAATGAGCACAATTTCGGGGTTATTTAAAATTTTTAGTAAGCTAACATAACATCAGTCAGCTTTACTTTTTTATTTTTTCTACTAATTTTCGCTTTATACTTTTTTAATTGTCTCTTGAGCAGAGGTTCTATCTCGTCAATTACCTGCTCAATTGTATCTCCATTTTTTTCTACTTTGATATAGGCCTTTGGTAAAGCAATTGATATTTCTATCTCAATTCCTTTCCCTACCCCTATCTTTGACTTCCTCTGAATAATCTCGCAGTGGACTTCAATATGTCTATCGAAGACCCTTTGTACTTTGCTGATCTTACGATATATATAGTCCCTGACGGTATCACTTAAATCTACTCCTCGGGATGTTATCTGGAGATTCTGCATATATACGGCAGTATAATATGTTAAATACCGTTAGTTGGATCAACTAACTAAGTATAAACGTAAAAACTCTTATGATATTCCAAAGAAAAATGCGAGAAGCAAAAGAAAGATACTCAAATATTCGACCATAACTGACAGATTGAGGCTACCATCAACCTTATGAGACAATATGCCATATAAAAAATAATAGGAAATAAAGGTGAGTAGGTTAAGTGAGATCAAGTTTAGGGAAGCGAACAGAACCAATCCTGCCAAAAAACCCGCAACCAAAATAGAAAAAATGATCACCAGAATTAGACTTTTCAACTCAAGCTGATCTAGTTGATATAAGTTCAAGATAAAAATTAACAACGAAATAACAAATACTAATAATATCGGTATCAGAAAGATCAATCCGTTAATATCCCAAAAGTGAAGTGCTAAATTCACAATCATAAAGAAAGAAACAAGTTCAATCAGGTCATATACATAGTAAGTACTCTCTTCTAATTTGAATTTGTCCTGATAGAAAGCACGTAAGTTTATAAATAAAGAGGTGAAAGCAATAAAAGATAACAACACGAATGGAATTCTAATCGCTGGTTGATTATTGTAATAAATAAAGCCTGAGAGTGCGATATAAAATATTGTCGGTAACAAAAAGTGATGAAGGAATTGCTTTAACTTTGTATAAGTACTAATTAAGGGAAGATCAAATTGTCTCAATTTTTCTTTTGAGACAAACCAAACATAAAACATTTCAAAAAGTACAACTAAATAAAGAACAACACTAGAGAAAAAATATAGAGAAGGACTCGTTATCTCTATATTCATTAAGAATATCAACCCGAGTGTAATCACTCCTGCATAAAAAAAAGCTCTTCTGTTGTACTTAAATTCTTTTAACATTTTCTAAATATTTACCCCGGTAAGAAGCGCTCCGCCAGTGCCTCCTAAAAGAATAACTAAAACCAAAACAATTAAGCTGGAAAAATGAAGATGAGGCTTTCCTTTAAATGCCGTCAGACCAGTCTCTCTAAGAGCAAGAAAATCTACAATAATTATCATGATAAACATAACGGCAAACAATAGATTTAATTCCAAGTTGAAATTACTTCCTATAATTCTCTCTACTATAGCCGATATTGGGTTTTGTAAAGATTTATCCTCTTCAAAATTAGAGATATCTTCCATGGCTTCACTCAACCCCAAAATACGACTATTACTTACTTCATAAGTAGTTTGGTTTCCAGCTAGATCTTCCAAAAAAATATTTAAAACATCTGTACTATCAAACAGTTCTTTCTCTATATCTACCTCCCACTTGAGAACTGAAACATTTTTGAAAACATGTTTTTCATCACCAATTTCAACTCTAGCAACGTTTAATGGTTCATTCACACTAATTTCTAAAGTAACTTGGGGATAATCATCAATTACTGCAGCTTTAGCCCGAACTTCTTCATCTAGAATTTCTGGTAACAATGTATCAACCGTAAACTTCCTAGGATCTGAACTTACTCCTTCTATTCCGTTCTCACTTTGAGAAATTACTTTAAATATATGATCTCCATCCTCAAGTGCTGAAGACGGTCTATAAGTAAACAGACCTCCATCCACTATAATGTCCCCCTTATCTTCATCATTATGAATAACCTCAACAGAGTAAGCGTTGTGTGCTTCTCCCCTCACCTCAGTCATATTATCATTAGTGACACTTTCCTCTTCTGGGAAAAGAATTTCCGGTTTTCCGAGTTCGCCCTGATTTGTAGTTCCGGATTCATTATCAGGAAGCGTCATTCTCTCTAACCTCGTTCCAAAATGAACAGCCACTACAATATTATTTTGAACACCCTGGAATGTACCATGTGCTATACCGATACCTATCTCCGTGAAGTCATCTTTTACAACATTTTCTTTGTGTGTAGGACTATTCATCCATGCCTGCATCACACTTTCATTATCATAAAAGCCCTGCGCCAAATTTTCCCCTGCATAAATATATACATAACCTGCTTCGTCAAAGAAATCCCATGGAGATTTGCCATCAGGACAATAATGGGACCAGCAGTCCGCAGCCAGCATAGCCTCAGCTTTCGCTTGCGCAGATTTATTTAGAAGAGTATTTACAGATAAAGGATTTAACCCATATGATTGCCTCTCTCTATTGTGCAATAGAACAAGCTCGTTTGCATCGATTTGACCAGCACCTCTTGCAAGATTAAGTTGTCCTAATAGAACATTTGAAAGAAATACAACTATGGCGAAAGCCAGAATTGTAGAGGTTTTCGTTACAACAGGAGAATATCCGTTTTCTTCCCGGGGCCAGATTAAATTCTTGATAAAATCCATAAACTAAGTATAAAGGTTAACTAATAATTTTTGCACAATAAAGCCTTTGAGTAAAGGTTATCAATTTGTTAAAATTTGAGATAATTTTCATCATACTCCAAATGTCAATTAGAACTAGAATAGCACCGAGCCCAACTGGATTTGTCCATATCGGTACGATATATAATGCATTGTTTGCTCACGCACTAGCCAAACATAATAGTGGCGACTTCATACTTAGAATAGAAGATACCGATAGAACAAGATTTGTAGAAGGAGCAACCGAAGAATTGTATGAAATGTTGGAAGTATTTGGTCTAGCCCCTGATGAAGGGCCGATCCAGGGAGGTGAATTTGGTCCCTATATTCAATCAGAAAAAATGAAAAGTGGTATTTATCTCAAAAAAGCAGAAGAACTAATTGAAAAAGGATATGCATATTATTGTTTTTTAACAAAAGAAGAATTGCAAGAGATAAGAGATTCACAAGGCAAGGAGAAAAAGGCATTGAGATCAAAGTACAGAAACTTACCCAAAAAGGAAGCCCTAGCAAGAATAGAAAACGGTGAAAAATATGTAATTAGACTAAAGGTCCCAGAAAATGAAACCATTACAGTAAACGATGCTATTCTGGGTGGAATAAGCTGGAATACCAATGAAGTCGATGACCAAGTGCTTATCAAATCAGATGGATTTCCTACTTATCACCTTGCAGTGGTAGTTGACGATTCTGATATGAAAATATCTCATATAACACGTGGCTTCGAATGGCTTGCTAGCACCCCAAAACAAGTTCTACTTTATAAATACTTAGATTTAGAACAACCAATCTTCGCACATAGTCCCTTAATACTTGATCCATCAGGAGGGAAGTTATCGAAAAGAAAAGGTAATGTCTCTGCAAAACAATTTTTGGCAGAAGGTTACCTCGTACCTGCCATTTTAAACTTTCTAATGTTAATGGGCTGGTCTGCTCCAATCGAAAGATTACACGGAGAAAAAGAAAGAGAGATCTTTTCACATAAAGAATTTATTGAACTCTTCGATTTGAAAGATAGAAACAAAAGTAGCGCAGTATTTAACAGAGAAAAGCTTATATGGTTTAACCAGCAATACATCATGATGATGCAAAAAGAAGAGCTTGCAGATGTATTTTTGAGCTGGCTGGAAAAGTATGGCAGCGAGTTCAAATATGAATTCAAAATTGATGATTTCAAAAAACTAGTAGAAGAAAAAGGCAAAGCATATCTACAAGAAGTTCTGGTATTGGAACAGACAAGAATTAAACTACTGAGTGAAGTACCAGCTTCAATCCTTAGCTTCTATATAGATCCTACCAACTTCGATTACAAAGAAGTTAAACAGCTCAAAAAAATTGAGCCCGAACAATACAAATCTGTATTAACTAAATTTCTCGATCAAATAACAGACATTGGAAAAGATACAAACAAATGGGATCATGAAATCTGGGAAAATACAATTCGTTCCATCGCGGGAGAGGTTGGAATTAAAGATGGACAAGCATTTATGAGCCTCCGATTTGCAATTACAGGCACACCGTTTAGCCCGCCTCTATTTGAGATGATGCAGGTTCTAGGCTATGATACAGTAGTTAGACGAATTCAAAACAACCTTAAATGAAAAAATATATTTTTTCGCTAGGATTAGTTTTTCTTATCTTTATTCTTAAAACCTGCCCGGTCGAAGCTGCCCCCACGCAATTAAAGCACTCTATCACATTTAACGTCAATCCAACTCAAAATGTGCTAAATGTTGAGCACATAGTAGAGTTATCTGGAGATAGTAATGAAGACTTAAGTTCAGGCGTTATTGTGGAAATTCCATTCGAATCTCTTACCGTAGAAAAAGTACTTATCCAAGGGAGAGAAAATAATAGATACAACGTTGTCCACAATAAAATCTATATAAACCTCTCGGATGTTTACTTGAAAAACAATCAATCAGTAGATATAGCAATAATTTATAAAATTGAAAACGCATTTGAGGAGCAGCTAACATACAAATACTTCTATTTCCCCTCACCAGCAGATGGGGCAAAATACAATGTTACTGTACAAGACGATGATGAAAATTATTCTTTAGCCTTTATCAACACATTAAACAATCAGACACCCGGGGATACTACCGATGATCTTTTTGTGATGTTTAAACCGAAATATACCGGTTCCTATGAGTTACGGATACAATACCCCGCAGAAGAGGGTTATTTCCCGATCATCAATTATAAACATTATAATTACGAAGTTTTGGACAATTCCCATATAGAGTCGGCAGAGCTAGATGTAAATGAGAATTTCTTTATAGAGCAAAAGAACTCGCAGTTTAATGCCAGCTTTCTTATAAATAAGAATAATAATTTGATAACATCTAAACCCTTTTTAGAATTAAATCTCGAGGCAGCACCGATGAATGACGTTAACAGCATCTTGGATTACATAATTGATAATTATAATCCAAAACTGGAATTCAAACTTGAAGAGTTTGATATAAATAACATCGAGCACAAGAAAGACCTTACTGACTTGGAATATGCAGTAATTACAAGTTCACTACTTTCCAGGGCAGGGATACAAAATAATTTGCTTTACGGTTATATTGCTCACCCATTAGTGAATAAAAAGCTGCATTATTGGGTCGAGATCGTGATCGATGGCGAAATTATAAAATTGGATTCATATCTAGCTGATTTGATAGGAACTATTAATCCTATAAATATGGAGTATCCATCAATTACTTTTGGTGAGATCACATACGTAAATATACCTCAAATTGGCATAATTGAAAATTTAGAAAAAATTGTTATCAACAAGTTTGAACCAACAGACTTAAGTTTTAAGAATGAGACTGGTAATCTTCTAATATCAATGGACAAAGCAGGTAACGAGGCTGAGCTAGTAATAATAAACAACTCAAACTACTTCGTTTTCTTTGAAAATATCAACGACAATATCATAGAGGAACTATTGAAAGACAAGCTACTTCCCCCCCAATTTACCTATAGAAAAATCATATCTAGTTTCTCTAAACTTACGAAAACGGTTGAGTTTAAATACAAAATCGATTCCAACAAACAATTCTCTGAAACAGTAGAAATTGAGGATAAATCAGACTTCATAAAATATATTCGGATATACTTAGTTATATTTCCAGTATCATTTATATTTGTACTCACAGCTAATTTCGCTCTAAGAAGAAGAAAAATAAAGGGCTTTTGAACTCGATATTCGACCAGAAGAGAATTTTGATGTAGAATTTGATAATGTCATAATTATAAAACTGCTCATGATAGGCAAAAATAGAACTTACACAACAAATTTAGCCAGCAATAATATCAATAACTTCGATGAAGTAGGACTAACAGCATATCAACTGAATCTTATCACCCAACGGGGAATCCCTGTCACAGCCGGCTATATTCTAAACTCAAGGGCGTTTGATGATTTCATTATTTCCAATAATCTGATAGAGGAAATAATGTCTAATATCGAGTCTGTTGATATTAACAAAGCTAAAACTCTGAAAAAAGCTTCTGAGAAAATCCGCGAATTGGTCTTAAATGCAGAAATTCCACTTAATATTGAGAAAGAAATATTAGAGTCCTACAAAAATATTTCTGGTTTTTCAGAATCAATAGTAAAACTAACATCTTCTCCGATAAATGAGTTTTTGGATGAAACAAATTATCAACACAAACTAACTATAATTGAGAACATACAAGGAGATGTTACTCTACTAAAAGCTATTAAAGAAACTTGGGCAAAACTATTTTCTGAGAAAGCAATGTATTATCGAGAGGTAAGTGGATACGCTGGAGAATTATCCCAGGCGATTGTCATACAAAAAACAATACAAGCTGAGGTTAGCGGGAAAGCATACAATTACAACCTAGTTGACAATGATAAAAATTTTATTGAAATTGAAGCAATATATGGAATTGAGAATGAAGAGACAAAAAAAGAGGTAACCCCAGATAGATATAAGTTAAATAAAAAAACGCTCGAAATAAATGAAAAAGATATTGTTGGCCAGGAAAGTATGTACATTCGCGGGGGTAAGAAAAAAGGTGGCAAGCCATATAAAATAGACATCTCACAGACTTGGAAAAAGAAACAAAAAATTGATGACCATACAATTACAAACATTGCTCGTGTCGTACTCGATTTGGAAACAATGTTTAACAATAAATTTGAAATAAATTGGGAAAAAGATGCTGATAGAGTTTTCCTGACAGAATTAACCTTTATCAAGGATATCGTAAGTCTAGAAGAATCCGAGATTAAAGCCACACCAAATGCACTTGCTCTAAAAACAAAAATGAGTGACAGGAATGAACAAGCTCATGATCCCAACAAACGAATCATCCCAGAGTTTACTCAATCTCATTTCCAAGTTAAAGAAGCTCTGGCTAAACCTCTCGATGAACTCCCTGTATTGATCGCAGCTCAAGGAAATAATAAAGGGACTTCAACTGGACCTTTACTTATTGTAAATGATCTCAATGACCTTCAAGCAGTAAAACAATCAAGCATTTTATTATTAACTCCATCGGTTTCAGTTACAATAGATGACCTTGCAGATCTTGAATTTTGCGGAATCATAACTACAGACAAAGGTCTTATGAATATCAATCTACCAGCTATTTTGATTCCTAAAGATTTCCAGATAAATACACAAGAGGGAGAGCTGGTTACAGTTAATTCAGAAAATGGTCAACTTCTCCAAGGTAGGATAGATTTGCAAAACGATAATGCAGAAAAGAACTTAAAGGTAGAATCAGAAAAAACAAATACTACAGAAACTCGAATTACAGAGCTTAAAATTCCTAAACAAGAAAAAATTAAAACCAGCACAGATGTATTTATTGAGCTCATAAAAGGTATAGAACTACCAGAAGGTAATACAAATATTGATGGAGGTTTTACAACAGACATAAACGAACTAACCAATTTTGCAAAAATACTAGATAAATCTCCTCTACTATACAAACTTGTATATTCCAGAGATGAGTACTCCATAGTAGAACAAATCAGAGAGATAAGGGATTCAAGGAACAGAGAGAATTTAAGAAATATCTGGATAAGTGTCGCCAACGTGAAAACTGAAAAAGATTTAATCGAATTTAAACAGATACTAGCTACAAAAAAAATGCGAAGATCTTCTACATTCAAGATTTTTCTTCAAGTTGATAACCCAACACTGGTATTCGGACTTGATACAGTTCTAACTGGGGAGGTAGATGGAGTAATAATCGACTTCGAAAAATTATCCGACACATTATTTGAAGAAACCAGCGGAACATACTCAGAAACAGCATTTGAAACTATTTTTCAATTAGTATTGGAGGCGACTGATAGAAGAAAAACAAAAGTGTGGGTCAAAGGAGATTTCGGTGATGACATGCTTAAGCATTTTATAAAAGAAGGGGTATTAGGTATTATAACTAGTGGCAAAAATCTACAAGAACTAAAGAATATAATATCAAAGGCTGAAATTTCAAAACTAAAACCACGGAAAAGGAAAAAAAAGAAATAATATTAACGCGGCTTCCAATTAGGATTCGGATTGTCAGGACCCAATGCATACACATCTTTGGCCATACCTGCATACAAAGCAATTGCGAAAAATCTCCCTGGATGTCTTAGTTGCCTCAATGCTTTCCCCCTATGCATATACACAGTTTTTCGATCAATCCCAAGCTCGTGCGCTACACGATCCACGGGCATTCCTTGAAAATAAAACAGTTCAATTACAGCTCGTTGTCTCCATGGTAACTGCGCAACAATTCCCTCAAGAAGTGTTTTCAGATCTACGCTCTCAATAGCTTCTTGCGGTCCTCCATCTCCATTATCTGTAATGTTATGAACTTCTTCTAAACCATGTTGAAATAAATCTTCTTCCCGCTCTTCCTCTTCTCCAACTAATCGGAAATCATCTAACCTAATAGGATTCAATATATTCATCCCCATTCTAAGTAGCCCCATCCTTGCCTCAAAATACCATGAACGCAAAATTCTTCTCATTGCTAATTGATTTTCAGGATTATCTGGGTCTTCTAAGTATTTCTGATGTACTTTGCGTATTGTCTGATCTCTTTGTCCTGCAAATTTGAAAATTTCCCTTTCATACATTCTTAACCTAAGTAGATCCTCATCTATTTCTCCATTTTCCTCAAGTAATTCTCGTGCTATTTCATGGTAACCTTGTATCTTTATCACAACATCTTGTGGTACACCTGCAGCACGAAGACTCTCACGTACCAGCCTTCCCATACCTTTTCTTATAGTGTCACCAATATAAGTAACGTAAGAACCACCTGATTCATGTTCTGGATCATAAAATCTCGTAGCTATGGTTAACAGGTATTTCCCAAACTGAATAAAATCTTGTTCCTCCAGATCGTTTAAACTCTCAGAAACTCCAGGATATAATCGTAGGTATGTCCGCGCTAAAGAGCCAGCGAATCTACTTTGGAAGTGTTCTATCAGTATATTTTCAGCTTCTATACCCCGAACAAACAATCCGACATCATCCATATCCGCTAATAATTCCAATGTAACATCTACTTGATGATCTCTATTTCTTCTTCGCATCATTTGAACAGCCTGTCTGCCCTCTTCGGCTACATGGGCTAGCATTGGATTTTCTATGAGAGCATCAGGATTATCTGTAATCTCCCACAACGCTCTGATTCCAAAATATATTTTTCTCGAAAAACCTATCTCTTCGTGTTGGGTGAGGTCTTCACCATCAGCACCAAACCAGTTTAGAAAAACTTCTCTCCCGTACTTGACGTCTAAAGTAAGCTCATCCAAAGTTTGTTCCGGAACTCTCCGTGCATCACGAGATAAACCATACTCTAAGTATAGATCATAAATCGGGTCTTCAAAAAACCTTCTTTTATTTTCCTGAATTGTCTGAGAAGTATCTTCGGGGGCAATTAACCAAGATAATCTTTCATCTTGATCTGGCATACTAAAAAGCTCTTTCTGTGAACACATTGATTATTTATATACCATTATTGCGTGTAATAATCAAGAAATACTATACCTGATAGAATTCTATGCCTGCATTTTTCGCAGCTCCCCCATCTGAGAATTCACTGTCACCAATCATAAGATATTTAGACTTTTCATCTCCTTTGTAAATCTGTTCGAATCCTCCAGGATGAGGCTTAGCAAAATCCACGCTATCCCGTCCGATAATTTTTTCAAAATAAATAAGTAAATTATATTTATCTAAAATCGTTTCTATAGTATTTATTACATTGGATGACCAGATGTAATAGTTATAAAGATCATTTGATTCTCTGATAAATTTTATCATCTCATTTACTGGCATAGCCGTGGGGATCAGAGTTCTTTCTTTTTCCTTGTAAAATGCATAAATCTTTTTCTTAGCCCTTTCTCCATGAAGTCGAATTGCTTCATCAGTTAGGTTATAGCTTATGGAGTTTTTATCGAACTTTTTTGGTAGATCGGAGTCGATCTCTCCGACCATATCCCAAATTCTACTCCTATAGACCTCAAGTGGTTCGCCATACGTCCAATCAAGATTGAAGATGGTACCATCAAAATCAAAAACAAGGTGTTTCTTTTTCTTTTCTTCCAATAGTTTAGTAATTTTCATATTGTTATCTGAATATATAATCCCTGTGATATAATCCACTACATTCATTTTATCTAATGCAGGAACAATATTGCAAACCACAAGTTGATCGTTTTCATGAGCTTCAAAAATTTGAACAAACTATTTCCGTGACGAATGATTATGCAACTGAGGTGAATACGCCCGAAAGGACTATAGCGGAACAAGAACTTAAAACTGCGATTTCTGAAATCCATGATACTTTCCAAAGAGGAGAGATTACCTATGAACAGTATCTATATTTTCGCAATCGATACGTTCCAGATTTCCTCGATATAAGTTTAGGGAGAAGCCCTGGGGAAATTACGCTTTCTCTAGCAGGGCAAATGTTCATTCAAGTTGAAGCTGAAGCTGATTTCTTACCACCATTTTCAGATGACCCATCATTTGTACCAGCATTCGGTGAATTAGTTGCCGGGAGATTTCGAATACTTAGAGAACAACTCCCAGCAATAGCTGTAGGTAAATATCTCTCCGATGAAGAAACTACTTATGATGATTACATGCGTTTTAAACAAAAAATTCTCTCAACACTTTTACACCAGTCTCTTACTGGACAACCTCCAGGAAACAAAAGAGCCTTCAACATATTTTCTGATGTGGTTGCAAACTGGGAACGAGCCGAAGCAAGCCAACTATATTCTCTTGATCTAAAAACACAAGAAGAAACTGGATTCTCTTTTACGTTTCTTTATACAGTTTCCCATTATTCAAGAGAAGGAAATTTACCGGAATTATATGCAAAGTTAAAATTCCTACAAAGAGAAAAACAAATGTCAGTAAGGAGGCGCTCATTATTCACACCTGGAAAAAATAGAGAGATTGCTGAAGCTAGGGAAAAAGTACAAAAACGATTACCTGTCTTGTTAGATTATATTCAAAAAACCATAGGTAAAGGGTTTTGGGACGATGAACTTTTTAAAGAGCTTCTTGAAGATGATATAGAATTTCAAATACTAGATGGAGTAAATCATAATCCTGACTTTCCTGAACAGTTATACCAAGGAGAACACATCCCTAGGGGAGTTGATCCCATAAGAACTTATAGAAACAACTAAACCTAAAATCTATATATATTGAATAAATAAGATCCTGTGATATAATTCTCCTCTGTAAATTAAATAACATGATAGAAGAAGATTATATTCCAGAGAATAATAAATTTAATGAACTTAGAGGGTATGCCGTCGAGTTAAATACTCTTCAGAAAAGATGCTTTGAATTTAGAGATCTAGGGCTACAACCTGATGAAGAAAAACTTCGTTTGTTTCAGGTAATTGGTGAAATCCACGAAGCGTTTCAGTCAGGACAGATAACATATGAACAATATCTCTTTTTCAGGAGGAAAGTAGTACCAGACTTCACACCACATCAATTACAAACGGATCCATCGGTTTATTCAGATAATCCTGCAGGACGCTTATTTATCGAATTTGAAGCTGGTTCGGAGCTTCAACCACCTTTTAGTGATGACCCAATTATTACTGAAGAAATCGAAAAAATACTAGATGGCAACTGGCCTAGATGGCACGGTAAGTCATCAAGGAGAATTGTGGATCTTTTTCTTGATTCTCCAGAAGTTGGGTACGATGACTATCAAAGAGCGAAATTAACAGTACTTTCAAAGATTTACTCATATAGAGTTACTGAGTCCCCACACGAAGAAACTGCAGGACAGATAACAACACAAGAAAATTGTATTTCCGAGTCAGGTCAGATATGTCAGTTTTTGGCACTCTGGGAGGAAAAAGAAGATATAAGAATGTCACGAATTGATAACAAGGTAATAGAAGAGACGGGGTTTACTTATACAACCTTGAAAAATCTTCCATCAAAATTTGAAATAGGTGATCTAGTTGTCCTAACTTATTCACTACACGATTTACGAGATATAAGAGTGACAGCACAACATAGACAACACCCATTTCCTGTAACAATAATTCCATTCTTTGCCAAAAGAAATCAAAGAATTGAAGCAGCTAGAAGAGCAGTTGCTACAAGACTACCACAAGTTGAGGCTTATGCTGAAGCTGAATTGGACACTAGAATAAAAACAGAGTTCATTACTGCACTACAACTCAATGGCCAGGATGGCGAACATGTGTATATACAAGGCGCAGGTAGCCCAATTATTGAAGAAGATGACATTGCTTATGATGAATATAATCCAGATCCTCTACTCTTTCTTATGACATCTGAAGAATTAGAAGTTACTCAACCTGATCAGATTAGAAGGAATTAAGAAGTTCTATTTTTCTATAAGATCCAAGATAAGTTCGCCGTATGGGTAACTGTGATCATTTCGTCCACCCTCAATTATTTCTATATCTGGGTTAATCTTATTTATAAATTTTTCAACTTCCTCAAATTTGCCTAAAGGATCTCCGGTGTTTTGTATAACTTTTATCTTTCTTGGGTTTAGTTTAACTAGCGCTTTTTCATAAACTTCGTTTTGAGAAGGAATTCCCATCAATATCAATTGGACAGGCTTCAGGAGTTCTTTCTCTATCATAGTTGACGCCAATCTTGTACCAACAGATTTCGCGATAATTGTGTATTCATCAAAATCTTTCAGTAGTCTCAAAAGATTTTCTCTTTCAAAACTAATCGAAAAATTTCTTTTCTCCCCTTCCCAATGATTCCACTCGATAACGATAAGTTCCAAACCAGCAGTTTTGAATTCAGCTTTAAGTTGGTAAGCCCAATCTTTATTTTTGGGTGAAAGGCCAGGGAGCAAGATGTATTTCATATTGGTTGATAGTTGATAATTGATAATTAATAATTGATAATTGATAGTTGATAGTTGATTGTAACAAATATACATAACCGAATACTTCCCACTTTCAACTACAAACTTTCAATTCTCTATGGTTTTCTAATCACCAAACTCCTTGGGAAAGGAATTGTTTCTCTTATATGATGAACACCTGTTATCCAGCGTAGAGTCCTCTCAAGACCAATTCCAAAACCACTATGTGGAACTGTTCCATATTTTCTAATGTCCAAATACCATTCATAATCATCTAGTGGATAGCCTCTCTCGATTATTTCTTCTACAAGTAAATTATAATCAGTCTCTCTCTGACTACCCCCAATGATTTCACGTCCTTCTTCTGGAGCCACGAGGTCTGAATTCACAGCGTTTTCAATTCCTTCTTTACCTTTGTAAGTCTTCATACTTGTATATTTCTTCATATAGAACGATTTCACTGCAAAAGGATAATCTTCAATAAATACACAGTTCTTGAAATGGTGTCCTAGCCAGATTTCCTCTTCTGTGGTCATATCATCCATATAATCAACTTCCATTCCGTTATCTTCAATAAGTTTCTTTACATCGAAATGCTTCATTCTGATAAATGGTTCTTTCGCTACTTTTTCTAGAATAGTTGTATCTCTTTCAAGAATTTCTAATTCAGTTTTTCTAAATTCTAGAACATCGCCTACTATTCTTTTCACTAACCTCTCCTGCAGATCCATATTCATCTCCTGATTATAAAAAGCCATCTCTGCATCCATCATCCAAAGCTCTGAAAGATGATGTCGAGTTTTGCTTTTTTCTGCTCTAAAAACAGGGCCGAAATCATAAACTTTACCAAAAGCCATAATTCCTGCTTCACTATATAGCTGGCCGGACTGGCTCAAATACATCTTATCCCCATAATAGTCAACCTCAAAAAGCTGAGTAGTATCTTCACAACTTGTTGGCTGTAAAATTGGAGTATCATAGCGGATAAAGCCCTCCTCTTCGAAAAATTTGGTAATAGATAAAAACATCTGATTTCTAATTCGTAGAACAGCCCATGGAGTTTTTGATCTCAAATAAAGATCTCTTTGCTTGAAAAGAAATTCCGGACCATGTTCTTTTTTACCAATAGGATATTCTGGGGCAATTTGAATGATATCGATATTTCTAACATCCAGCTCAAATCCACTTGGTGACCTAGGTTCTTCCTTAACCAATCCTTTAACTTGACAAGATGACTCGATCGTTAACTTTTCCGAGTTATCCCAAACATCTTTTGCAACCTCACTTTTTTCTACAGTAGCTTGGATGAAGCCCGAACCATCACGCAACTGTAAAAAATTGATTTTCCCAGACGATCTTTTGTTATACATCCAGCCTTGAATTGTTATTTCTTTTCCAACAAATTTATTAATCTCCGAGATAGAAACCTTCTCATTTTCTGGTAAAAGATCAACTTCTTCGCTCATTAAATGTTCACCAGATAATTTCAAATCGTCAACGTGAATCACTTCGGGGAAAATTGGTTTTTCTTTATCTGTTAAGTTTACAATCTGAGAATTTGAAGCTTTCACTAAATCATTAAATGAAATCATTATCTCTTCTCCCCATCTACCAGCACCGACTCCTAATACTTCTTCCTTCTTTAAAGATTCGTCTATAAAAGTTCTGAAATTTTCTTTCTGCCAAGAAAAAGGTGGAATGGATCCAACGACATAACCTGTAAGCTCTTTAATATCGTCAGGACTTGCCATTCTTACGTCTTTTGAACCAACAACTTTCTTCAGGTGTTTGGAAACAGCATTTTGATCTCCTCCAACTAAAATACAAACAAACTCTCCATCTTTGGATTGAAAAATTAGAGTTTTAACCATTTGTCTTTCTGTATGTCCCAGAGCTTTAGCAACATTTGCAGCCCCCTTCTCAGTACTTTCAGGAAATTGTTTATGCTCGAACTCTATGCCTAGTTCTTTGAGGAAATCAATTGCTTTCGGAAACATTATTAAAAATAGTAATAATTAATGTATAATTTTCTCTGAGATTTTTTTTATGAAATCATAAGATATTTTAGAAAAATCATTATTATTATAAAAATTATCTAAGTCTGATAAAGGGACCCATTTCACGCATTCAAGCTCTTCTTCTTCAATTTCAAATTCATCACCATGATAAAACGCATAATATACCCAAAGGAACCTGGATTCTTTTCCCTCTACTCTATCTAGAAATTTATCAAAATAAATAGGCTCTACTTTAATACCTAATTCTTCTTTAGTTTCTCGAATAACTGCTGCAAGAGGTTCTTCACCAGCATCTACGTGCCCAGCACAAGCCACAGTCCAACGCCCTGGATGATGCATTTTCCCAAAGCTTCTTTGTTGAAGCAGAGTTTCATTTTTATTGTTAAAGATAATTATCCCCACTTCTCGATGGTATATTTCATCGGTTGAGTGTGCTTCTTCATCCGTAACTGTACCAATTACATTATCGTTCTGATCAACTCGCACTAGGAGTTCATCATTATCCATAATAAACAAATTGAAAATTAATTTGATCGTTCGCTAAATTTTATCACATCATAGACCTTAAAGTTAGCATCTTTCCAGCCATTCCTAGATAATCCTGCTTTCAAACTTAATTGTTCCAAAAAATCTTTAGAATCAGAAACTGATTCCCAGACTTGAGGAAGAAAAGTAGCACTATATCCATTTTTTGTTAATACAACTCCAGGATGTGACTCCAACTTATTTAATAAGTCATCCGCTGAAGTATAGACTAGAGTTCTTGTAGGAGTGAGAATTGAGATCTCAATTACAATTTGATCCATCTCTTCAGAACTTAACTCAGTGAACCTCTCATCAAAAAATGCTGCAGCAACTGCATTCTCAATGATATCTTTATATAACTCCTGGACAGGTTCCAGTCTTCCTATACAACCTCGAAGTTCTCCATCTTTTTCGAGTGTTACAAAAGTAGCAAGAGGCAAAGTCAAAACACCTTCATCAACACCACTTTCGACCAGATATTGCTCATTTTTCAAATAGTAATCAATTGACCTTCTGGCCAAATTCAACAAATATTTAATATTTTCTGAATTTAATTTTTCCAAATGTAACTAAATTAAAAATTCTATAATGCGATCGGTAATATATTCCTTTTTATAAAAAAATAAATCATGGTTACCGGTATATACTTCTAACTTAGAATTGGTCAATTTTGAATCCAATCTTTTAGCATAATTTAAATCAAAAATCTCATCATGGTCTCCCCAAATTAAAAGTGATTCGTTTGAAATATTCTCAATATCTTTAACTCCAATTAGTGTATTTCTAATCAGGAAAGATAGAACTTTGAAAAGTTCGAAAATGCGTGGCAGTAAAGCAGCATATTGTTCATTATTTGCAAAGAAATAATGCCTCCACATACCATATCGGAAACTACCGTTATAACTTTTGAATGTGAACCCCCAAAGCAATCTCATTGCCGAATAGTTAAGGGGGATTCCCGCAGTTGCAACAAGTACTAATTTATTCACTTTCTTTGAAAATTTTGCTATAGCAAGAGCTGTACCTCCGCCAAAAGAATGCCCTATCAAATCAACTGTCTCGAAACCCAGCTTATCAATAAACTTTGAAAAAAGACTTCCGATATCGTCGTAATCCTTAATGGAAGTAGATAGATTTGTGCCAGCATGTCCAGGCAGGTCTGGTGCATAAACAGTAAAATTTTTTGCCAATAAATTTATTATTTCCTTATATGTTCTAGCCCGAATCGCTCCTCCATGGAAAAGAATTAAAGGTTTTCCCTCGCCTTTTTTATAATAAGTTATTTCAGTATCATCTATCTTTAATGTGTGTTTCTTCATAAAAATTACTAAGCATAAAAAGCTAATGCTGCATATCCTACGACACTACTGTAATCTTTTGTTATATCTCCTGAATTCTGATATTTCAAAAGTTTAATTTTCCAATTATTTTTATTTGCCATCATTAGAATTATTTCAATTGCTTCGTGGCCACAAGCAACGTTTTCGTTTGCAGAAAAGTATTCAAAATCTTTATCCAAAATAGCTTGAATCGTTTTATCATCTCTTCTTACAGCTTCATCATAATTTTCATAATGAGAAAGATCCGAACTTACAACGATCAAGTCATTTTCTTCTAGCAAATGTAACATCTTATCTGAAATAGATTTTTTCTTAACCTGTTGGCCTATGCAAAGGGGAGTAAGTTTAAACTTCGTAATAACCCTCTGCAGAAATGGTACTTGGACTTCTAACGAATGCTCTTGAATATATTTTTCACTATCGATTCGAAAGTTTAGATCGCCGTCATATTCTTGAATTAAATCATTATTCACCTCAACATTTCCAAGCGGAGTTTCCCAGACTTCTGATCCCAACATCGCTACATAATCAAAAGGATATCTATGAGAAGGACCCAAAAGATATACATTCTTTATTTTTTTCTCTACCTCTGAAATAATTCTGTAAGCATATGCAGCAACTAAACCAGAATAATAATAACCTGCATGAGGGACTAATACTGCTTTGAGCCTTTTCGCTGGCACTCCGAGATCAGTTGAATCATCAAGATACTTATCTACCAACCTTATCAGGTCAGACTTTCTTTCTGGATAAAAAAGTCCAGCTACTTGTGAGTTAAAAACTTTCATCGAATAGTGATTGTAACTTTATACATTTTACAACTATTTTCCTGCCAGCTACAATCTAGTTTTTTTTAAGCATTAGCGAGAGGTTCTCTCGTGGATGGCTGGAAGTCGCCAGGTACACAATAAAGAGGCTTGCCACTTTGGCCAAGCAAATCATATGTAGAATTATTTACAGTAAGACCAAAAAACTGAGTTCTATTTGAATTTCCGCCGAAAAATCTATCTGTCAATAAATCATACACAGGATCTCCAGCCCTCCTCTTCAACCAAGTCATTGTTGACTCAAATAAAGTGACGTTACTCCCAGTAACTCTATCAACAGCTTGTGAATCAGCGCCTACAACCATAGCATCAACTGTGAAGTCACTTAACGAATATATGATACCATCTGCATCATGACTGCCTGTGAGTATATAAACTGCAGAGCCACTTGCTATTGCGCTGTGAATCAAAGATTTAGCTACAAATCTAGGAATAGATTGCTCCGAATCAGGAACTTCTACATACTCTAGGTCACCTTTATCGTTAGCTATGAATTGTTGGCCAAGTTTTTGTGCAAATTCCATTGCCAGACCTGGATTTGTCAAAGAAAGTTGTCTAAACAAAACATTGAGGAACACTAATGAATATCCACACCCGAGACCGCCTTCTATCAACTCTTTATCATCCTCGATTCCGCCATGGTCATCGATATGCACTGGTGTTTTCTCGAAGGATGTACCTGCTAAATTTGCATGTGTTTTTTGTACAATATGTCTTAAAAAAGTCTGAATAAAAGGAAGACCTGATTCTTCCGCCCACCAATCTGGCTCAATGGTATCAGACTCCAGATCAAGTATTTCTGCAAGTGCTGTAGCACCATAAAAACCAACTTTACCGCCAGGAAAAGGCGTTGAAGGGATTTTTTCGGATAAAATGGAAAGTTCAAAAGGAACCTCTTTTATAACCACAGCATCAGAACTAACACCAGGTAAATGAACCGATATCGGATCACCAAATGAAGGTTTCGGATCGGATACAGAGAAATATCGACTTCTAACCAACCTCTCATCCACACACCAACTTACTTTATTTGGATTGACTTCACGTATGTGACTATCGATAAATATTCCCCTCTCTTCTAGCAATTCTCTTTCATCTGCACTTATATTTATTGACATAACCTCCAAAGCTTCGAATAGTCCATCAATATCTCTAACCACACCCTGCTCGATATGATGCCTCAATAAAATATCGAAATTCCCCACCGTCGATACTAGTTCAGATCCGAAAGGTGCTAAATTTAAATTTGGGAACCTCTCTAACACCCCAAGATACAGCTCGTTTGACACTTAATACTTATTAATAAATGGAGTTAATGATATATCAAAACCGAGGAAATATTCAATAGATAGAATATATAATTCTTGCACCGTTATAATACTTGGTTTATTCTTATTAATATAATTAATGAAATATATGCAAAAGAAAAAACTAGGGGTCTCTTTCACAGGAGGACTTGCGAGAGGTGGAAGTTATCTTGGAGTTCTGAAAGCCCTTGAAGAAAACAATATACAAATTGATTACATACTTGGTGCAAGTGTCGGGGCCGTGGTTGGCTGTATCTATGCTTATACAAAAGATCTGAAACTTATCACAGAATATGCAAAAAATTTAAAGTTTAGGAAACTCCTATCCCTAGAATCATTTGTTGACATATCTATCCTAGGGGATGAGAGATTTTATAAGCTAGTGGATGAGTTAGTAGGCGATGCAAAACTTTCTGATACGAAAATACCCTCTTTTGTTCAAGTTACAAATCTAAGTAAACGCAAACACGAATATATTGAGGAAGGAATGATAAAAAAGCTACTTGCTGCAACATCAGGATTTCCCTTTTTTATCCCTCCAATAAAATTAGATTCTAAAGACTATTATATTGATGGTGGGATTACCGGTGGTTTTGGAGCAGAATTTCTGAGAGAAAAAGGCGCTGATATCGTTCTTGGGGTTACAACAGGATCTATGAAGAATCAAAAACCAGCGCTAAGAAATCCAAGTAGGAAGATTTTAGATGCAATTACTATAGCAATGGAGAGAATAAATCAACTAGACTTACAACTCAATCCAGTCGATATTCTCATAACAGATATTGGACTTGATGTAGGAGCTTTTGGATTCGACAGAATGGATGAAATTGTTGAGTTAGGTTATCAAAAAACACAGGAAAAAATTCCGGTTTTAAAGAGACTACTTAACTAAATGTTTTTTCAAGCTCATCATTATCCGGTTCAATCAATATTTTTTCCGAACCATCCTCATATTCAATGATAATAGTTGGAATTTTACGGTTTCCATTATTCAGCCCAGCAATGTAATCAATATGCTCAGGATGCTCATCTATGTCTATCTCTTCATAGTCAATACCATTTGCATCAAAAAAGAACTTCGCTCGAATACAATCCTTACACCATACAGTTGAGTACATCGTTAATTTCTTCATAGAACGTAGATCATAAAAAAACAGATCATTTCTCATTAAGCACCTAAGAACCTAATTTTTGCCCTGAGCGCCTGCCTGCGGTAGGTAGGAAATCGAAGCGAAACCGAGCATCTTCTAAACTCATCGCATATGGCTTATGGCTTTATTTTAACTTAGGACTTAAAACTTACGACATATTTATCTATAATAAACTATAACTTAATTCTATTCTAACATGAAAAATCCCAATTCTTACCAGCCTGGAGTATGTAATATCGGAGCAGAAGAAAGGGCTTTCCGACTGCAACTGGGGTTGATATGGTCAGTGCTTACGATAATTTTAGTTGCCCTAATAATACTTTTCGACTTAAACACATTTTTCAATCTCTTAGTTTTGCCCTTCTCTTTTCTTGGAGCTATCGGCATCATCCAGGCAAGATTTAAATTCTGTGCATATTATGGAATGGCAGGGGTTTATAATTTCACCAAATCGCTTATCACAAGGTCTGAAACAACCAAAAAAGAGAACATTAAAAAAGACAGAGGTACCGCTTTAAAAATAATAGCAATGTCAACAATTGTTGCAGCTTGCATAACCTTTGTTTCGTTCATTCTTTCATACTATTTATGAAAAGATTTTTAAAAACAATAAAGCCAACTCCCCTAAAATTACTTCTTACAGTAATTCTTATAGTGTTCGCTATAGCGATATTGAGAGATAGCATGATGTATAAGTGTTGGGACAACATACTACCTGGAGATATAATGGTTCCTGAGGAAAGTGGATCTGGAGAAACTCTATTACCTGAGGAACTTATATTTTTCGACTACAAAATAGAACGTTGTAGTTTAATCCATGTGCTTAAATATAAAACTTTTACTTCTGAGTTTTACAAGAGCTTTGCAATAAATCTACTTATCTTAAGTTTATTTTTATATCCCCTTTCAATTCTTCTGGAAATGATAATCATGAAGATAAATAATTGGTTCAATGAATACGATCAAAAAGCATAATGGCTTTATGCACCAGATATATGTATAATATTTCCCATAAAATAACCTGTTAATAATTTTTTATGACTCGTACAGAGAAAGATGCGCTTGGTACATTTGAAGTTCCCAAGGATGTCCTTTATGGAATATATACTGCTAGAAATCTAGATAATTTCTCAAATATCTCTGGACAGAAAGTTCCGGTTCTATTTATCAAAAATTTAATAAGGATTAAAAAAGTGTATGCTTTAGTGAATGAAGGACAGGAGAAATTAGAATCAAAAAAAGCACGAGCCATTATTGAAGCATGTGATGAATTACTCAAAATGGAAGATTCTGAACTAGAAGAAACCTTTCTTATAGATAGAATTCAAAGCGGTGGAGGAACTAGTACGAACATGATTGTCAATGAAGTGATAGCAAATATTGCCGAAGAAGAGATAGGCGGGTCTCGGGGGGAAAATACAAATATTAATGCCCTAGATCATGTAAATATGTCCCAATCTTCAAACGATATTTTCCCTGCTACAATTCGCATCACTAGTCTGCATCAGGTGAAAAAGATTGTTGTAGAACTAGAAAAGTTGATTAGTACAATAAACAAAAAAGTAAATCAGTGGCAGGAAGTTACAAAAGTAGGTAGAACCCATATCCAGGATGCGCTACAAATGAAGCTTTCAGAAGAATTCGGGGCTTTTGCAAGGAGCATCGAAAAAAACTTAATACATATCAAAGAAACCTCTGAAGAATTGAAAGAACTAAATCTTGGTGCTACAGCGATTGGGAGCAAGCAGAATGTAACTGATGAAATCAGATCTGAGGTTATCAAAGAAACATCAAAAGAGTTCGGAATCGAATTCAGGATGCCAAAAGATTATTTTGAGATGACCAGTACCTCAGGTGATTTTGAGAAGATGTCCGCTGCTCTGGCTTCTCTTTCAACTGATATAATAAAAATTTCAAGCGACTTACGGTTGCTTACATCTGGGCCCCGAGCGGGAATAAATGAACTAAAGCTACCAGCAGTTCAACCAGGATCTTCAATAATGCCGGGGAAAGTTAACCCTTCAATTCCGGAGGCACTTACGATGATTAGTTTTCAGGTAATTGGATTCCATCATTCCATCCAGCTATGCACTTTGCACGCACAATTACAGTTACAAGTCTTCAGCCCGGTAATCGCTTTCAGTTTATATGACAGCTTTAGTTTATTAACTAAAGGTCTAGAAATTTTCAGAACAAAATGTATTGAAGGAATTGAACCGAATATTGAAGGTATAAAATCAAATTTTGAAAACAGCTTTGTATATGCTACAGAGTATTCAGAAAAACTTGGTTATGATAAAGTTGCTGATCTTGTCAATAAAGCATATGAAAACAACTTAAACCTTCGTGATATACTAGAAGAAGAGGTAAAAAACAATGACCAAAAAAAATAAAGGGGTTCTAAACAGTACAGCATTTCTAGCAATCATAACCTTCCTAGTTTTATTAGGTTTCTCCCTCTTCAATCCACTGAATAACGAAACTGCCGAAACTGAATCTGCAAAAAAAACACAAACCAGCAGTGGAAGTTATGAGGTTCTGAAAGTAATAGATGGAGATACCATAAAAATCGATTATGAGGGAAATGTTGAAACACTAAGACTCATAGGTATAGACACTCCAGAACTTGGAAACTCCAATGAAACAAAAGAATGCTTTGCAGAAGAAGCGCAAGAAAAACTCGCAGAACTTATTGGAGAAAATCAGATAACTTTTGAAGATGATCCTTCCCAAGGCGATGCCGATAGATATGGGCGCTACTTAATGTACATTTTCGTAAATGGGGTAAACTTAAATCAAAAGATGCTTGAACTAGGTTACGCTTACGAATATACGTATGATACCCCATATAAATATCAAGAAGCTTTCAAAGAAGCGGAAGAAACTGCTCGAACCGAAAAACTCGGATTATGGTCGGAGACAACATGTAATGGAGAAAGGTTGACGGTTTCAGATAATTAAGTTACAGTTAGTAATGCTCAATATTTCTATAAATAACAACTGCTGCTGTGTAAACTCTCTAACCTCGAGAGCTTGTTGTTGTCGCTAATTTTCCTCAAATAATATTTTTCCAAAACTCTCGAATGAGAGTTTTTTTATTTATTACCCCTATTGAAATGAAAAACACAACAATAACAGAATTAATCGGAAAAACTCCTTTACTTGAACTAGAATATTTTTCTCCAAATCCTAATGTAAGAATTTTTGCAAAGTTAGAAAGCAGAAATCCAGCAGGATCAGTGAAAGATCGTCTTGCTTATTACCTGATTAAAGATGCCGAGGAGAAACATTTGCTCAGCAGGGACAAAATAATTGTCGAGGCAACAAGTGGGAATACAGGAATAGGATTAGCAATGATCTCAGCCAAGAAAGGTTATAAATTTTTAGCTGTAATGCCTGAAAGTGCCAGTATAGAAAGAAGAAAGATTATGAAGATGTATGGTGCAGATATAAAGCTTACCGACGGTGAGAAAGGAACAAATTATTCAATAGAAGTAGTGCAGAAAATGGTGAGAAATGAACCTGAAAAATTCATTAATCTTAACCAGTTTGAAAATCCTGCAAACCCGCAGGCACATTATGAAACAACTGGCAGAGAGATAATTAAATCACTTCCAGAAGTGACACATTTTGTGGCAGGAATGGGCACTGGAGGAACGCTTATGGGAACTGGAAAGAGATTGAAAGGATTTAACAGTAATATAAAAGTCATTGGAGTTGAACCAAATGCCGGATCCAAAATTCAAGGGCTTAGAAATATGGCTGCTTATACACCATCGATTTTTAACAAGGCAAAACTTGACGGAGTGCTTAATATTATTGACGATGAAGCGGCCTTTGATCTTAGCAAAGCTTTATTTAAAAAAGAAGGAATCTCAGTAGGTATTTCAGCGGGCGCTGCTCTTTGGGGCGCAATACAAGTTGCATATAGAATCCAGCAGGGAAATATAGTTACAATCTTTCCAGACAGTGGAGATAAGTATCTATCTACTAAACTCTTTAACTAAATATCTAATTCAACCTGTGTTGGAGTTGATAATAGATATGGAGCCCTCCATGGAATACTCTCCGAAAAACTGGTAAAAACAGGCTCTGAGTTAGGTTCGAAAATTTTAAAAGCAATATCTAAGTTATCTAATGCTTTATGAATATCCGACAAAGTCAGAACATCTTCTTGCTCTGGATCAACAGGATCTCCATCACTATCCCATCTACGCCAGTAATCAAGTTGGTTCAGACATTCACGTTCTATAAATCGTAATTTCTGTCCATATGTCATTCCAGTAAATCTAGAGATCGTTACTTGTCCATCAGCCGAAGTACCTGGTGGTATAACAGCATTCAGCATACTAGTTGGCTTGTTGGATAAGAGCATTAACTGTACTAAAGAATTTTGAACTCGATATGGAGAGAATTCACGCTCAAGGAAAACTACAGATTGTAGAGCTTCATTAAAATCTATCCCAAATCCTAGTGGTTGTAATAATGGTCGTGGCGACTCAAACATAGTAATCGAAATTTATTAGTGAGATGATTATAACATGGAGTAAAGGTTGAAAGTTAAAAATGGAATGTGGGAAGTGGAAGAGGAAAGTTGATAGTTGAAAGTTGATAGTTGAAAGTTGATGGTTGATAGTATAATGATCAATCCTCCATGTAACACGCTATGTTCTATGTTCTATGTTC
>NPID01000863.1_pt1 | contig 59012 bp, 63 predicted proteins | sample 8637491 | NCBI WGS metagenome assembly NPID01 (sample SAMN07420843, study PRJNA396082) | bioreactor metagenome | isolation source: sample BA6 brine-fed electro-methanogenic bioreactor BA | place: Japan: Kochi | collected 2016-06-14 | reverse complement strand
GTGACTATGTTTTCCGGGAGTTCAGGACCTGACAGCAGAAGAGATCGGCTGCGGTACCTGCGCAATCGGTGCTTTTGATGATGAAGAGATGGCCCGGATTATCGGGGTAGACGGGGTGGATGAGTTTGTCATCTATCTGGCAACAGTCGGGAAGAAGAAAAATGTGGGGATTAGGTGATATCCTGGAAAATCAATTGCCTGCCGGGGTTCCATCTGTGAGAAACAGGAGGAGAGGTATCAGAATCTCATAATAGATTGCAGCTGCTTTTATTGAAGAATTGGCATGCAGTACCAGATAGGTATCCTCCGCTTCAAGATAGTACCAGAATGTAGATGCACCTGCATATCCTCCGGTATGTCCATGGAGGGTCAGCTCATTTGGCTCCTCCAGAGATATGATGGCATATCCAATTCCATAGCCTTGTTTTCCAGATCCAAGAGCCCCCATATGAATGCTCTTCTCTGATTGCGGCGAACCAGTCTTCATTACGGCATATGATGACGGACTGATTAGCATGCCCGATACAAGAGCTTGGTGAAAAGCATTGAGATCGGCTGTGGTGCTCACGATATCTCCGGAACCTCGATCATAGTGTTTATGGAGAGTGCTGAAATCCATTATATTGCCATCATCATCCACCTCTATAGCATGCATAGAGGGATCCGGCAGTCTGTTATTCCGGTGTACTGTCGTATTCTTCATGCCAACCGGACTAAAAATATGTTCCTTGATATACTCCTCATAGGAGGTGCCTGATACCCTGTCGATGATCAGGGTGAGGAGGATGTAATTGACATTCGAATAGGTATAGCCCTCTCCCGGATCATAAAGTGGGCTTGCATGAATCCCATCCCACATGCCCTGCTCATAAGGGACAATTGTGTCGGGATTCTCATATTCCTCCAGGATAAGCGCCCTTTCATCATAATCAGCAATTCCGCTTGTATGGTCAAGAAGCTGGCGGATTGTTATCTCATCGCTCCTTGGAATCGCCTCTGCAATCTCAACGGGAAGATAGGAGTCGATTGGATCATCAAGTTCAAGCTTTCCCTCTTCAGCAAGCTGCAGGATTGCAACTGCGACAAATGGCTTTGTCACGCTTGCAATGAAGAAATGCATCTCTGGTCTTGCCGGTATCTCAGGTGAGATTGAGGCATACCCTGCCGCATAATTCCATCTCCAGTCCGGGGTGACGATCTCGACAATAGCACCCGGGACGCCTGCTCTTGTAACACCATCTGTGAGGGTGGCTTGGAGTTTTGTATCAACTGAGGGGGGTGGGGATGTCAGCAGCGTGTCTTGCTCCTCAGAGACTGACTCGGGTGAAGACATACATCCAAGGATGAGGCTGCCTCCTAATACGAGAATTATCAGGATTGGGAGATATGGTATCCGGGAATGAATTGGCATGATTATCCATATCATTCTCAGGAAAAAAAACATTCTCATCTGATGAGGGGAACCAAAGTCTCGATATAGATTGCTGAAGAAAAGGAATGAGACGAGATTGGATATAAGGGATCCTAACCTCATCTCCTCATGCTGCGAGGGGGATCCGAACCCCCGACCTCCAGATATCCCAGATGATGGCGCCTTCGATTGCTCAAAACCCTATGAGTCTGGCGCCCTAACCAGCTAGGCCACCGCAGCATCTGATGTTTGCACGCCTTGTGCACAATAAGAAGGGCGCCTGCTCGTAAATAGCTTACCATATGGCTTCGGGGAACCTGATGCCCTGAAAACCCTGGCAACAGAAAGAAAATGAAAAGAAAAGCGATAGGGTTGATATTTCAGGTTAATTGCCCTTATTCATATGCTGGATATACACATTGACTGCTGCTGTAACCGCTGCGGTCTCCTTCCCCTGGCGGAGGGAGGCGGCGAGAGTCTGCATACGCGACTCTTCATCGCGGTAGAAGCTCTGGAGGTTCCGCATGATCTGCTGATCCACAAGGAAATGTGTGTGCGTATTGCCCTGTATGAACTGTCGGTTATGCATCAGGGAGTGGTGGAGTGGCAGTGTCGTCTTGACTCCGAGGATCACATATTCATAAATGGCTCTCCTCATCCGCTCGATCGCCTCAATCCGGGTGAGGCCATAGGAACAGAGCTTTGAGATCATCGAATCATACTGGGGCGGGATCGCATACCCGACATGAATGCCAGAATCAACCCTGATGCCGGGTCCGCCGGGAGATCGGTACCTGACGATCTTGCCCGGATCTGCGGCAAAATCATTCAAGGGATCTTCTGCATTGATCCTGCATTCGATTGCATGACCACGGAGAGAGATCTCATCCTGTTCATAGGCAAGCGGTTCACCGGACGCTATTGCAAGCTGCTGGCGGACAATGTCGACTCCGGTGACCATTTCTGTGATGGTATGCTCCACCTGGAGACGGGTATTCATCTCCATAAAGTAATAATTCCCTTCAGAATAGAGGAATTCCACAGTCCCGGCATTTGTATAGTTACAGACTTTTGCAACCGTCAATGCCGAATCTGTCATCTTCTCCCGAAGCTCAGGCGTCATGATCGGGCAGGGTGCCTCCTCAACAAGCTTCTGGTGCCGCCTCTGGATCGAACATTCACGTTCATAGAGGTGTATCCCATTACAATCATAATCAGAGAGCACCTGCACTTCGATATGGCGGGGCTTGTCAAGATATTTTTCAATGAATATTGTCGGATCTCCAAAAGCAGACTGTGCGATACGCATCCCTTTCTCGATCGCCTCGGCAATGCCGGAACTGTCCCTGACGATCTGCATCCCGATACCGCCGCCACCGGCGCTTGCCTTCACAATGACCGGGTATCCGATCTCCTCTGCAAAAGCAATACCCGCCTCAGTCGAGGTGACTCCCCCTTTTGTCCAGGGGAGAACCGGAACCCCGGCAGCACTCATCGCCTCTTTTGAATCGAGTTTGGATCCCATCATGTGAATGGTCTTCGAAGAGGGTCCGATGAATGTCAGGCCTGCCTTCTCCACATCCTCTGCAAAATGATAATTCTCTGCGAGGAAACCATATCCCGGATGAATTGCCTCTGCCTCACAGAGTGTGGCAATTTCAATGATCCGATCCCGGTTCAGATAACTCTTCGAGGGGTGTGCCTCTCCGATGTGAAACGCCTCATCGGCATATTTCACATGGAGTGCATTTTTATCAGGGGTTGAATAGATGGCAACCGTCTCAATACCCAGTTCCCTGCAGGCACGCATAATACGGATGGCGATCTCGCCCCGGTTTGCGATGAGTACCTTATCGAAGAAGGTCATTGGACCACCAGCAAAATATCTCCGTTTTGTACGACTGCTCCGGCATCGACAAAGATCTCCTGGACCTTTCCATCAACCGGGCTGTGAATCGGGTTCTCCATCTTCATCGCCTCAAGGATGACCAGTGTATCTCCCTTCTTCACCTCCTGACCGAGGCTCACCTTGATATCAAGCACCATCCCCTGCATATTACTCTTGATACCGCCGGGGAGATCCCCCCGTGGGATCTGGGATTTCACCGCACTTCCGACCGGAGCAGATAGTGCACTCCCTTCGACTGAGACGATTCGGACAGAGAAGATCTCCCCATCAACTTCAACCTCCATCGCGTGGGGGAAATCAACAGATCCCGATCCCTCCTTCTTTGGAACAGGTATAGGCTCGGGGGTCTTCTCTCCCCTGAGAAATGCAGGTGCAATTGCCGGATAGAGGATATATGTCAGGACATCCTCCTCTTTTTTGATGAGCCCCATCTCTTCTGCCTCTTTCTTCATGTTCTCATAGATCGGTGTAAGCAGATCTGCCGGCCGTACCGTGATCATCTCTTCCCCATCGATGATCTGTTTCCGGATTGCTTCTGGAATTGGTGCAGGTGGACGTCCATACAGGCCATGTACGTAATCCTTCACCTCTTTGGTGACATTCTGGTACCGCCCGCCCATCAGAACATTCAGAACAGCCTGTGTACCAACAATCTGGCTTGTCGGGGTGACAAGCGGGGGGTAGCCGAGATCCTCACGCACAGATGGGATCTCATCGAAGACCGCCTGCAATTTATCGATTGCATCCTGCTCCTTGAGCTGGGAGACGAGGTTTGAGATCATCCCACCCGGCAGCTGATAGACAAGAACGTCGCTATCAATCCGCTCAGAGATGGGATCAACAAGGGCATTGTACTTCTTCCTGACATCCATGCAGAGATTCCGGACCTTCCGGAGCGCCAGGAGATCGATTCCTGTCTCACGCGGTGTGCCGATCACCGAGGCAACAATACTCTCGGTGGCAGGCTGGGATGTACCGAATGCAAATGGTGACATCGCGGTATCAAGGATATCAACTCCCGCTTCAATTGCCGCCTGGTAACTCATCGGAGCAATGCCACTTGTAGAGTGACTGTGGAGATCAACCAGCACATCCACACGTTTCTTTATACCCTGAATGAGCTCTCTGGTTGTTTCGGGCATAATCAGCCCTGCCATATCCTTGATGCAGATCGAATCGCATCCAAGTGAATAGAGCTCCTCAGCCATATCGATGAACGTTGAAATGGAATGCACAGGGCTCGTCGTATAGGATATTGCTCCCTGCATATGTGCTCCAACATCGGATACGACCTTCATGGAGCTCTTCATATTCCGGATATCATTCAATGCGTCGAATATTCTGAATATGTCGACGCCATTTGAATGGGCTGCTGTGACAAAACGCTCCACAACGTCATCAGGGTAATGCCGGTACCCGACAAGGTTCTGCCCACGCAGGAGCATCTGAATCGGTGTATCCGGCAGCACTTCCTTGAGTGAACGAAGACGCATCCATGGATCGTCATTTAAAAAGCGGATACAGCTATCAAATGTAGCACCACCCCACGCCTCCACCGAAAAGAAACCAATCTTATTGATCTCTTTGGCAATCGGTATCATGTCTTCAGTCTGAAGGCGGGTTGCGATGAGCGATTGATGTGCATCCCTCAGCGTGGTATCTGTGATGTATACTCTGGAATCTTTTGATTTCGTCATCTAAACACCTCGTGGGCTGAGGAATTGTTAAAAATCGAGCCTCTCAGAAATTACACCTGATAGTATAAATAACTCTCTAAAATGACAGTAAACTGTAAAACAAGGGAATTAAGGCAATTAAAGTGAGGAGGGAGTCTCTTTTTCTTCCAGGAAAACAAGGTGCATAGGTGCCTCCTCCATTGAAACCCCTGAGTGCGAGAAGGCGGGCAGTCTCATCTGAACGTCGTATATGCATCAGGAGCAATGATATGGAAGCAGGAATGAACGTTTTAACGCTAATTTTCAATCCTTTTATTGAATAAGCCCTTCGAATCTGCTGAAGATCGGACCCTGCAAGATATATCCCCTGCATCGTCATCTCAGCTGCAAGGCCGATATCAAATCCCTTTCGTTCAGTTCCCGCCCAGACGAAGATATCCAGCATTTCACCCCCACGGTAGTCGGTATATACCCAGAAAGAGATGAAGAGGATAACACCCATTCGAATGCCATAGGACAATCCTCCTCCGGTGAAGTATTCTGTTACAAGAGCAGGCAGGAGGATCAGCATCAAAAGAGCGAAGATGAGATGCCTGTCAGGAATCTCCCACCTCCGCCACGCGGCTACCACCCACCAGAGAAGTGCAAGGATTGCTCCTCCTATCGAGAGAAAAGCTCCAAGCGAGAGGAGGATCACAGAGAGGAGCCGGAGCCGTCCATCGCCAAAAACAGGAGGCTTCTCCCCGTTATCTTCGGATATTTTACCTGTTTGCTCCAGGATTTCCGGAACATTGTCTGCCGGATAGAGAAAACCGTTCCTCATACTGAGATAAAATCCACTGTCGGGGAGAATCTCCCGTTCATGGGTAAAGATGATGGTTATGCCGGATGATCGCTTTTCTATCATCCTGCAGAGCCATTGCTTCATTTCTGTGTCAAGAGACGAGAATGGTTCGTCCAGAATGAGGAGATCGGGCTCTTTGGCGAAGATACATGCGAGGCTGAGCCTTTTTAATTCTCCTCGCGAGAGATGAAGCGGGTCACGCATAAACAGTGTTTCCGGCAGGATTGCGCTCTCAATCATATCCGGGTCCACGCCCCATGAACGGATCTCTTCAAGCACGGTTGCACCGGTAATATGGTATTCCGGAAACTGCAGGGAGATGGCTTCTGAGGCAATACTGGTTTTATCAACTTTTCCAGAATCCGGTCGGAGGTGCCCGGAGAGGATGAGAGAGAGGGTGCTCTTCCCCGATCCGATGGGGCCGGTGATCAGGTACGTTCCAGGTAAGAATGAGTAATTCACCGAGAGGGAAAATGTTCCCTGCTGCTTTCGTATATCCTCCACCGAGAGCTTCATATCAGCTCACTCCCCTGTAATTTCTCCATTCCCAAGGAGCAGCACGTGATCGGATTCGGCTGCTATATCCCTGTACTGGCTGCTCTGGATAGTATATTCCGGAGGATGCAGGCGTATCGCCTTTTGAACCCTCCATGCGGTATCTCTGTCAAGGTGCGAGTCTGCTTCATCGATAACGAGGAGAATTGGATCAATGACAAGTGCGCAGGCAAGGGCGACAAGCACCTTCTCCCCACCCGAAAGTGTCCGGGTCTTTCTCTTTAGAAGATGCGTGATACAAAGCTGCTCTGAAATCTCTGCTGTTCGTTCCTCAATCTGATCGATCGCATCATGCCGGAATCTGAGTGGTGCCGCAATCTCATTATAGACCTGATCAAAAAGGATATTTCTGTCAGGGAACTCGGATACCCACCCTATATCAAGTGATCGTGGGGGAAGTCCGTCGATTAGAACCGATCCGCGATTAGGGAGGCAGACTCCGGCACAGAGAGAGAGCAGTGTCGTCTTCCCCGCCCCATTTCTGCCAAGTACTGTCGTTATGCCTCTGGGTATCTCATATGAGGGAATAGTAAGTATACCATGGGAAAGATTCTCGATTGTTATCATGAGATCCTTTTACCGATGACAAGGGCTGCTGCCCCTTTGATCATATCACCCGGGATGAATGGAATGACGCCGATCATGGCTGCAGCAACAAATGGCATTCCGGTTGAAATCGAGAGCCATGCAGTACCCAGTGCATAAATAGTTATGCTGGCTGCTGCAATCGCTGGTATACCAATAAATTTAACGTCTTTTTCCAGCAAAAGCCCGGAGATAAGTGCGGCGGGAATAAAACCGATGATATACCCTCCTGTGGGTCCAAGGAGAACTCCAATCCCGGCAGTTCCATTATGAAAGACCGGAAGATTGCAGATCCCAAGAAGGACATAGAGGGTAATCGGCAGGACTGCATATCTCTTCATAACAACTGCTGCAAGGAGGATGAAGAGTGTCTGAAGGGTGAAGGGGACGAGAGGGAGGAATGGAATGGTTATGGAAATCCATCCTCCGATTGCAATAAGTGCGGTGAATGTTGCCGTTCTCGTCAGCATTTGTGCATATTCGATATTCCCATACATCGTCAACCTGATTATTCTTTGTTGGTTGACGGTAAAAATTAGTCTGTTAAAAAAGGTGATATTCAGAGAAGATAGCAATCTCCGGCGATGACACGCTCAATCTTTCCGTTATCTTTCCGGATGATGAGGGCACCATGCTCATCGAGATCGATTGCTTCACCTTCAAATGTCTTCTTGAGTGTCCGGATCTCCACCCTGTGTTCAAGTGTGCATGAGAGACTCTTCCATTCACGGACGAGGGTTTCGAATTCATTCCGCTCAAGAAGATTATACCGGCGTTCAAACTCCGTCAGTACCCTTGCAAGGAATTTTGCCCTGTCGACATCGTATCCAAGTTCTTCAGAGATGGAGGTGACTTCACGGTTTAATACCGGCATCAGATCAGATACTGACACATTCACATCAATTCCGATACTCAGGAGGCAGTAGTGTATGACATCCGCTTCCGCAGAGAGCTCAAGGTGCATACCAGCGACCTTCTTATCTCCAATGAAGATGTCATTTGGCCATTTGATCAATGCACCGATATCATATTCCTTTCTGATAGCACGTGCAACTGCAACCGAGGCTGCCATCATGATCATATAGGCACGCGAGATCGGAATCGACGGCTTCAGGAGGATGGTTATCCAGACGCCTCCGGCCGGAGATGCCCATGATCGGCCGAGCCTCCCGATTCCACCGGTCTGCTCCTCAGCTATAATGACAAGCCCCTCCTCAATCTCATCATCGATCTCACGCACCATCTGCTTACCAAGCCAGATTGTTGAGGGGGTGCTGATGGCATAGTGAAGATCTGATCCGATTCTTTTTGTTTTCAGGTACCGTCTTATCTCATAGGGGAGGAGACGTTTTGTCCGCTGTGTAAGGTGATATCCTTCTTTCTGGGATGCCTCAATCTCATATCCCAGATCGCGAAGTTCCTGAATATGTTTCCATACCGCGGATCTACTGATGCCGAGTTCCTTACTAATTTTTTCTCCGGAGATCTTTTCCCCCGAAGCATCGAGAATCCTGAGAACATTATATGCAGCGTTTGTCATTGCCATTACCTTTTTGAACTGATTTGTTCGGTATTTATCGGGCATGGATCTGTTCCACATACCTGACGGAGGATAAAACTCTGGTGTTCCATCAGTGTTGCGAGATCGAAGATTCCGGTGATATCAACAACCCCTATTGCACCAATTGCCTCTCCATCCTTATCGCGAAGAGGTGCAACCACCACGGGAACCCCTTTATATGTACCGGTATCCGGACGGGTCTTAATCAGCTGATTTTTCGCAATTGCTTCCTCAAGAACCGGCCCGGTATAGGCCCGATTAATGACTTTCCCCTCTTCAATCCGAATCCCGGGTTTATCTGCCGACCTGCCTGTGATCGGAAGCTCTGAGACGATCATATGGAATGCCATCAAAACAGGCTCAAGATCTTCAGCAGATGAATTCCGGGCAATAGTATAGTGATGCATCATCCAACACTAACAACCATATCTGCTCCATCTAAAAGAAGGTTTCCTTTCTACAGGCACAGAAGCTGGTAAGAAATGCCCGTGACGGGTATTCATGGATTGTTGTCAGGATCACGCGACCGGATCCGAGTCTCTCTTCAATGAGGATTGGGTGCCCGTCCGGTGTGCTGGCCACAGGATCGCCCTGGTATCCGGTAAAATATCCATCACATTCGAAGGCACTCAGATCATAGCCCTCAAGGAGGTTGGTTGTATCTGATTCTTTTCTGATAACAATCTCCCGTGGACCATATTCAAAATGGTATCCAACAGAAAACGGGAGCCAGTCATAACAGTCGGGGATATCGCCTCCCCCTCCAAATACCAGGATTTCTCCGCCGGATTCAAGAAAACGCTTCATACGGCTTTTTGTAGCTCTGAGGGCAGGAAGGACACGCGAATACTCTTTATTTGCAAACCCTGTCGGAATGATAAGTGCTCCAAATGACCCCCTATAGAATGGGGCTGCAAGCAATTGTGGTGTCACAAGTTCACAGCACCCGACGCAGTCATCGATCAGCCTCTGGAACATGAGTTTATCTTCCCAGATGACAGCCGGAGATCCATTCTTCATCCTTTGATCACCCCGAGTGGCAAAAATGTTGCAATAACTTTGGACAGGCCTGCCTCATCAACAACGCGCACAACCTCGTCGCTTGATTTGTACATAGAGGGGGCTTCCTCAGCGATCGCATCGCCTGAAGGTGCCATGACAATAATCCCCTTCGCTTTGAGATCTGCTACGACTTCGTTTCCAATGAGAGCATTTCTGGCAGCCTTCCTGCTGCCGACTCTTCCGGCTCCATGGCAGGTACTTCCAAAGGTCTTCTGCATCGCAGTTTCGGTTCCTGCAAGCAGATAGGAGGCAGTTCCCATGCTACCCGGTATGATCACAGGCTGGCCGGATTCTCTGTATTTTTCAGGTAGTTCTGTTCTTCCCGGAGCAAATGCACGTGTGGCCCCTTTCCTGTGAACACATACGCGCTGCATCTTGCCTGAGACGGTATGATCCTCCCACTTGGCAATGTTATGCGCAACATCATAGACGAGAGGCATCTCATTGTAATCAATACCAAATGCGCTTTCAAAGAGCAGGCGGAGTTCATGGGTTATGATCTGCCGGTTTGCCCAGGCATAATTTGCAGCGGCCGCCATCGCACCGAAATAATCCTGGCCTTCGGGAGAGGTGAGAGGGGCACAGGCAAGCTGTCTATCCGGAAGCCTGATCCCATACTTTTTTGATGCCTTCTCCATACTCCTGACATGATCGGTGCATACCTGGTGTCCAAGCCCACGTGATCCACAGTGGATCATACAGCAGATAGTGCCTTCAGTTATACCAAATACCTGCGCCGTCTCTTGATCCTGTATGCTTGAAACAACCTGGAGTTCAAGGAAATGGTTTCCTGATCCAAGTGTTCCGCATTGGGGAACACCTCGTTTGCGGGCTTTTTCACTCACCAGATCGGGATTGGCTTCTTTCATGCAACCATTCTCCTCGCAGAGGAGTGCATCATCAGGAAGCCCGAGCCCTTCATTGATGACAAAAGTGGATCCCCCGCTGAGAAGCTCATCCAACTTGGATCCTGAAAACCTTAGAGACCCTTTTGATCCGACGCCTGTTGGGATCTTCCTGTAGAGTTTGTCGAGGATGGCGTGTCTGTCATCAAGATCGCGAAGGGTAAGTGGTGTTGTTATCAGCCGTACACCGCAGTTAATGTCAAATCCAACACCGCCGGGTGAAATAATCCCTTCGTTCTCTGAGAAGGCAGCAACACCGCCGATTGGGAATCCATATCCCCAGTGAATATCGGGCATGCCGAATGAATGTCCGATGATCCCGGGTAATGTAGCAACATTGGCAAGCTGTCGGGCCGCCCCTTCCTCCAGTGTCTCGCCAAGAGTTTCCGAGAGGAAAAGCCGCCCGGAGACACGCATGTCAGGAACGTATCCGACAGGTACCTCCCATTCATGTATGCCAGTGTATGTAATCCCATTCAGCATCGTGTTCATCTCATATATCAAAGATGATCTCAGAATAGATCATCGTATCCGTCTTCCTGATGAAAAGGTCTGAGTATGAGACTCCTTTTATCTCACGCCCCCCACCATGCCTGTCCGGATCAAATGCCTCTCCACAAACGGTTGCCAGGAGCCCACCCTCATTGAACTCAACGCGTGTTGAACAGACAACAAAAAATTCCACCTCAGATCTATAGAGGAGTTCGGAGAGAAACTCCCAGAGGAGGTCCTCCTGATTCTCTGCTAGTATCTGAATCTTTTTCTCAAAAACCGGCCTGCATTCTCCTGAATATAGAATGCTAAAGAGCGCATCTGCTGCAAGTGTAAAGAGTTCTTCATAACTCTCTGCGCTGATGCGTATCCTGACATCAGCCGTATGGTCAAGCTCTTCAAAACTCATCTGATTGTCCATAGCCAAAATAACGGGGAACCATCTGCATGGTGATCGACTGGATCCATTTTACCTGGTACCGTGAGACATAGAGCGTATAATCTCCGACAGGTATTGGGATATCTGATGATTTGGGATTTTTTATGGATGTTGGGAGGAGAATCGGGCCTCCACAGGATGTACACACCCTAAAGTCACATCCTCTTTCTTTTATATATGCGTGAACATCATCGTCAACGGTGATCTCCGGTGTTTCAGGTATCTCTCCAAATGGTCTCCTCATGTATCAGATTAATGGGAAGGGGTTGATTAAAAATGGTTCTGTTGGAGTAAGAGTTTTTCCAAAAAAAAGCTGTTAGTTTGTACTAATAACACGCGTCATAAGATCAAGATACTGTTCTTTTACTTCATAGATGCTGGTTGTACCTTCGTTACTTCTCCGAACATGAAGAATGCCGATACGGGATGCAATGGTTCCCACCATTGATGCAACCGCTTTGATACTGATACTGAATCTCTCATTCAACCGTGCATGGATCTCAGAGATGGTAAGTGAACGTATGCGTATGAACATTGTGAGCAATTCTTTCCGAATGCCTGATTTGTCTCTTGAGAGGTACGCCTTCAGGCGTGCTTCGATCTCCTTTTTAATCTCCCCCGCTGAGAGCATACACTGTATACTTCTCTCTTGCCTTATATAACTATCGCTTTTATCCTGTGAAAAAATTGATTATGAAGCAAAAAAGATCGATTGAAATCTCTCTTCTATCGATGAGGGGGTACATGCATCTATTGTTAGTGATGATATGTATGTCCCTCCACCTGAAATGGAGGTATCTAACAGAAAGAATAAATGGAGATTTTGCATTCATCTGGTTGGTGTATTACATTGACAGATCATCGATGTTCAATCTGTGGAGCAAAGGCAGTTGGTTGCCAGGTATATGGTTGCTGTGGATCCTATGTCTGTTATGAACATGCGGATGTGCATCTCCAGAACCTTGGTCCTGGAGAGAGAAAGGAGTGGGGAGCCTGTTATTATCTCAGGTTTCCGGAATCCAAAGACGAAGAATGATGGTATTTCTTCAGATCAGTTCACAAGCCTCCGCTTCATCAGTTTGATTCCGATTATAAAGAATAACAAGGCAACCAGAAGCACCCAGACGATATTATAGAGAAGCATCGGTGAGAATTCCGCCATCGTTATTGCCCTGTTGACATTGACGACATTTGCAAGCGGCAAAAAGCCAAATGCGAAGTACTGGAGCGTCTGCGGGAGGATCCCAATTGGGAAAAATGTTCCGGAAAAGAGGAACATCGGGGTAATAAAGAGGAATGCCGGGTAGTTGAGTGCATCAATACCCGGTGTGATGGCAGTAAAGCACATCCCTATGGCAGAGAAGAGGATGCCTGCCGGGAATGCAAAGGGGATCAAAAGGAGTGAGGTCGGCATATCAATCACCCCAAAGAGGAAGAGTACCGGGATCATCAGGGCCGCATAGATGGTTCCCCGTGTTGCTCCCCACAATATCTCCCCGCAGATCACATCTTCAATAGATAGGGGAGTTGCTATCATCGCATCAAATGTCTTCTGGTAATACATCCGTACGTAACTGGAATAGGTGCATTCAAAGAACGCCGAGTACATCACTGATATCGAGACAAGAGCAGGTGCAATGAAGACCGGATAGGGTATGCCATCCACATCCTGGATCAGGGCACCGACACCATATCCAAGGGCAAGAAGATAGAGCACCGGCTCAACAAACGGCGGGATGAAGTTGACCCTATATGTCTTGATAAATGCATCCAGGTTCCGCCGCCAGACTGCAAGCGAACCACGGGAAATCTCACTCAAACCACCGTATGCCACAATCTCACTCCCTCAATGTCCTTCCTGTCAGCTTCAGGAAGACATCCTCAAGGGTTGCCCTCCTGACTGTGATTCGCTCGCGCCGACAGCTCTCCATCAGGATCCGCGCAATGGTCTGCGGATCGCCCGTCTGTACCTGGATGGTCTCTCCAAAAACTTCAAAATCGACCTTCTGCTCTGTCAGGCAGGCGATCGTCTCAGGGTTTGCCGCCGCCTCAACGATCTCCTCGCTGGCGTATTTTCGTACCAGCTCAGCCGGGCTCCCTTCAACCAGGATCTTCCCCGAATCCATGATAACAAGACGATCACAGAGCCGCTCCGCCTCATCGAGATAATGTGTGGTCATCACAAGGGTACAGCCAAGCGATCGCAGATGACGGAGCTTCTCCCAGATGAGATGGCGTGCCTGAGGATCAAGGCCGATTGTGGGCTCATCAAGGATCAGGAGTTCCGGTTCATTCATCAGTGCACGAGCAATGATTAACCGCCGTTTCATCCCGCCTGAAAGCGTCTCTATCGGCACATCCCGCTTCTCTGAGAGCTGCATGAATTCAAGGAGCTCCTCTGCCCTTTGTTCAGCCTCTGGTTCAGATATCCCAAAATATCGTGCATAGATGATGAGATTTTGAAATGTCGTGAAATCAGGATCGGGATTATTCTCCTGGGGCACCACTCCCAGTCTCTGTTTGATCGCACGGGGATTAGTATCAGTATCCATCCCAAATACCCGGAGTTCTCCCCCGGTTCGTTTGGATACGCAGTGGATCATCTTCATGGCAGTTGTCTTCCCGGCACCGTTTGGCCCGAGAAAACCAAAAATCTCACCTTTATGAACAGAAAAGGTGATGCCATCAACTGCTGCAAGGGTGCCAAAGTGTTTTTCAAGGTTATCTGCAGTGATAATCTCCATAGACACTCACACTTTCTTAAACCTCTTCATGATTGGGAATGACACGTCTGATCCTCTCATATGCTAGCAGGTTCAAACAATCTCGTAGATTGCGTTTGACCGGGGTACAAACCGGTACTATAGGAGAGCATATGAGCTGGCAGGATATTGCTATTACGATCATCACCTTCCTTCTTGCAGTCATGCTCCTCCCCCAGCTTCAGGATGTTCTGCACAGGGGAGCGGTTGTGAACTTCTTTACTGCGAGCTTTACGAGCCTTCTCGCATATGTCCTCAGCGTGGTATTTGCATCACTTGGACTCTGGATATCGGTTATTGGCCAGACCACTGTTGCATCAATATGGTTCCTCCTTGCTTATTTCTCGGTCAGAAATGTTCGGGATGACCAGTATCCGGATAAATCACTCTTCTTTGTTGCGAGAGATTTCCTCTCGGTCTGGATGATGGGAACTGCCTTCTCAATCTCTATTCTCGCACGAAAAATCTTTAGATAGATTGACTCTTCTCCAAAATTCTGATCCCCGGGTTTTTCCTGAATTCTTAGGAACATGGGATTGATCCCATAAGAGATCCCGATGCAACAACCGGATCATTGGGAGTGACTGAAGCAGGTGCGGCGCGGGTATCGGGGGGCGGGGTAGCAAGGGATCCGGCTGACAGAGCTGATAAACCCTTGCTCATCAGAGCAACCTGAAAGGCGATTCTGCGAATCGGGGATTTATCTGCTTCTGGCAGCCTGAGTAGCATTCCCGCCCCTCCCGCGCTGTATCTGCGGATACCCAAACCAGGATCCCCTTGCGGAGCATGTGCGGACGGGCCAGGGGCGGTGGGGGGTTTCTGATAATCGAGACCATAGCAGAAATATGGAGAAGAACCAGATTGATACATACTCACCCTGTCCGACCCCGTGCAAGCGAGATTACTACCCCGACAATACAGAGCAGTGCAAAGATTATAAACGCATATCTCTGGGTTATGATAAAGGCGGATGCCTGTTCGGAGCCAATCTCAACTGCACCAATGAATATGGTGAAGAGAAAGAGGGTAATCCCCATAGAAAGTACCATGCCAAACTGACGCATCGTTGCGATAGTACCGGAGGCGATCCCATAGTCTGCCTTTTGTACCGATCCCATCACCGCATTGGTATTTGGGGATGAGAAGAGGGCAAACCCAAATCCCAGGAATAGAAGTGCCATAATAATGATCGGAACCGTTGTTTCTTCCGATACTCCTGCGAGAATAAAAAGTCCGATGGCATTCAGCCCCATACCGGCAGATGCAATGTAGCGGGGTTCTATCCGATCTGAGAGCCTCCCGGCCCATGGAGAGAAGAGTACCTGTATCAGGGGCTGGCTCACAAGAACCAGTCCGGCAGACTTTGGATCAAGCCCTTTGATGATCTGGAGATACAGGCTGAGAAGGTATCCGATTGCAAAGGTCGCACTATAGTTGATCAGGGCGGCAATATTTGAGAACGTAAACACACGGTTGTTTTTGAAGATCCCAAGATCAATGATCGGATGTGGAGTCCGTGCCTCATATGACAGGAAGATGGGGAGCAGGAGGAAGAAGAGTATGAGTGCTACCACTCCCTCCTGAGAGGTGATCGAGGTGATCCCAAATATCCCGCAGAAGACCACTGCTGCATAGAGGAGGGCTCCAACCAGATCGAAGGGAGGTGCATCAGCATCTGCCCAGTCCACCGTAATCCAGCGTGTCACAGCGAATATGATGAAGATACATAATGGTACGAGGATGAAGAAGAGGCTCCTCCACCCGAGGTAATGGGTGAGCACCCCGCCGATGACCGGGCCAAGGGAGAGTCCGGCATAGACACCGGTTACATTAATCCCGAGTGCCTTCCCCCGCTGCTCTTTTGGAAAGACAGAAGAGACGATGGCAACTGATGTTCCGAATATGCAGGCACTTCCAATCCCCTGAAGGCCCCGAAGTGCTATGAGGAGCGGAAGTGAGGGGGAGAACGGGATGAGAAAAGACGAGAATCCGGTTATTGCAATCCCAATAAGGAAGACCTTTTTCCTCCCATAGATATCGCTCAGCTTTCCAACCGGGATCAGGAACATCGCCGAACACAATAAAAAGATGGTCGGAATCCAGCCGAGTTGGATCGCATCGGCTGAGAAGTCTGTGGCAATCTGGGGCAGGGCGAGATTGACCATTGATCCGATGAACGGTGTCAGGAATGATCCCAGCGTCGAGATGATCAGGATTAACCGCAGCCATGATGGATTATCTGAACTGGCTTCCAAAATGAATCACCTACTGGTATGAATTCGCACCCGATTAAGCCATGGGGTGTCCTGCTCACCCACACCTTTTTATAATGTTCACGATAATATACTATAATGCGTGGTGGATGTTTTTTCGCCGGTGAATGCTTTTATCTCCGGTAGCATAGCATCTGTTCTTTTCGCAGACATTCTTCTGAAGTCAAACTCCCAAGCGGAGGCTTTCTTTGGTTTTTATCGTTTTTTTAGCTACGCCTGAAGACACCAATGGTTAATCCGGTGTCAGAAGGCAGTGTGTTGTGGTTATACTATGCATGGAAAAGATATTCGTATGGAACGGATCATGGATCGAAAGTCGGGGAAGATGATCATCGTCCCGCTCGACCATGGGGTATCGCAAGGCCCGATAACGGGCTTAATTGACCTCTGTGGAACTGTTGACGCAGTTGCAGAAGGTGGGGCAACCGCGGTCCTTGGGCATGTCGGCCTCGCCCTTCACGGGCACCGTCGATCAGGAGAGGATATCGGGTTGATCCTGCACCTCTCCGCCAGTACCTCGCTTGGACCGGATCCCAATAACAAGGTGATCGTGAATACTGTCACCCAGGCACTAAAGATGGGAGCAGACGCCGTCTCGGTGCATGTAAATATCGGGGCCGATTCTGAGGCATCAATGCTTGCAGATCTCGGACGGATCTCAATTGAGTGTATGGAATGGGGGATGCCACTCCTTGCCATGATGTACCCGAGGGGCAGGAAGATAACTGACGAAAACGGAACTGAATACGTGAAGCTCGCAGCACGGGTGGCATCGGAGCTTGGGGCTGATATCGTCAAGACCGTCTACACGGGAGATCCGGATTCCTTCCGTGAGGTGACAGAAGGGTGCAGCGTGCCGGTGGTTGTTGCCGGAGGCTCAAAGATGAATGATCTCGAGATGCTTCAGGTGATCGAGGGGTCGATGCTTGGAGGGGCTGCTGGGATCTCAATCGGGAGGAATGTCTTCCAGCATACAAATCCACGAGCATTTCTGCATGCTGCACGGGCTGTATTGATGGAGAAGAGAACTGCCGAAGAAGCCCTCGAGATACTGAAGGTGAATGGAAAATGATCGGAAAAGAGATACGTCTTGAGCGGATTATGGACAGAAATACCGGACGGGCGGTTATTATCCCGATGGATCACGGGTTTACGCTCGGCCAGATCGAGGGGTTGCTTGATATGCAGACTGTGGTCAATGCAGTGAGTGCAGGTGGGGCAAATGCCATAATACTCCATAAGGGAATGGTCAAGGGAGGGCACAGGAGGCATGGCCGTGATATCGGCCTGATCGTCCATCTCTCAGCAAGCACCTCAATGAATCCTGATCCAAATGACAAGGTTTTGATCTGTACGGTTGAAGAGGCGATCACCCTTGGAGCCGACGGGGTATCGATCCACATCAATCTCGGGGCACCCCAGGAGTCAAAGATGATCGAGGCGGCAGGTGTTGTCTCACGGGAATGTAGCCGGTGGGGGATTCCCCTCCTGATCATGATATACCCCCGTGGTGAGGGAATCGATCCAAATGATCCCCGCGCAGTTGCCCACTGTGTGAGAGTGGCAGAAGAACTCGGGGCAGATCTGATCAAGACGAACTACCCGCAGGATGAGAAGGCATTTGGGCAGATCATCGCTGCATGCTCGGTTCCCGTGCTTGTAGCCGGTGGTGAAAAAGGCGGGGATCTCGAATCCCTGAAGATGATCGATGATGCAATCAATGCCGGGGGTGCCGGTGTCTGCATGGGAAGGAATGCATTCCAGAGGCAGAACACCACTGATTTTGTCAATACAATCTGCCGGGTAGTCCATGACCGTGAGAATCCGGAGAAAGCTCTTGGGAGGCTCTCATGAAGGAGTTCTGGGTTGATGTCCGCCCATGGAATAAAGAGGCGGCACTTGCCGCAATTGAAGGTGGAGCAACAGCCCTTCTCCTCAATAACAGTGATGAAGCGAAATCTCTGGCAAGGATTCCCATCATTGCGCCTGATGGCGATCTCATCGAAGGACGGGATTTTCACAAGATTGAGATCACCGACAAGGCAACCGAAGAGCAGGCGGCAGACTATGCCAGGGTGAGCCGTGTCATTGTACGTACAACTGACTGGACCGTCATTCCCCTGGAAAACCTGGTTGCGGTATCAGATAGGATCATTGCAGAAGTCGCCGATGCGAAGGAGGCAGCACTGGCTCTGGGTATCCTTGAGAAGGGTGTCGGCGGTATTCTGCTCAATTCACAGGATCCGGAAGAGATCCGGTCCGTAGCCGCACTGCTTGAAGCGGATGGCGGCACTGTGCCTCTCCTCCCCCTGACCATTACCCGGATCACGCCTGTTGGGGTTGGAGACCGTGTCTGTATCGATACCTGCTCCCTCTTTGATGAGGGTGAAGGGATGCTTGTTGGGAATACTTCATCTGCCCTGTTCCTTGTTGCAGCTGAGACCCTGGAGAACCCCTATGTCTCCCCCCGTCCATTCCGGGTGAATGCAGGTGCTGTGCATATGTACATCCTCTCCCCTGATGGCAAAACCTGCTACCTCTCTGAGATAGGCTCCGGGCAGACGGGATGTGCTGTCACAGGCGATGGGCAGAGCCGTACGGTCTCTGTTGGAAGGGTGAAGATCGAGCGGCGCCCCCTTCTCCTCATTGAAGCTGAGCATGAGGGGCGGATTGCAAGCGCGGTCATCCAGAATGCCGAGACTGTCCGGCTTGTCGGAGAAGATGGTGTTGCGCGAAGCGTCGTTGAGCTGAAGGAGGGAGATCGCGTGCTTGGGCACCTGATGACCGGAGGACGGCACTTTGGAGTTGCCATCGATGAGACCATCCTTGAGAGATGACGGCCGAACCATCGGGATCATTGGCGGAACCGGCCGTATGGGTGATCTCTTCAGGCAGCTCTTCGAAGATGCCGGCTGCTCAGTGGAGGTGATCGGCAGAGCCCCGGCTTCTGAGTATCAGGGGCTTGCCAGGCGTTGTAGTGTGGTGCTGATCACCGTTCCCATTTCTGCAACAGAAGAGGTGATCAGATCTGTTGCCCCGGTTCTCGAGAAAGACCAGCTGGTAGCAGATCTCACCTCCATCAAGGAGAAGCCGGTTGCAGCAATGCTTGAATCAGATGCACAGGTGATCGGCCTCCATCCACTCTTTGGCCCGAATATGGCAACGATAGAGAACCAGAAGCTGATCATGACACCCGCGAGGGCTGATCCAGAGACCCGACTCTGGTTGCAGGGGATATTCGAGGAGGCAGGCATGCAGGTTCATTATTCGACCCCCAAAGAGCATGACAGGGCAGTGGCGGTGACACAGGGGATCATCCATCTCCAGAGCATTGCAATGGCGCACATGCTCAGGAGCATGAATTGTAAGCTCGAAGATCTCCTCCCATTTGCCACCCCAAATGCCCATGCCACATTTGCCTTCATGGCACGGACGCTCTCACAGGATAGCAGTCTGTATGGGGGCATCCTTCTGGGGAACCCGGCAGTTGAAGAGGCTATATCCGCCTATCTGAAAGCTGTCAAAGAAGTAGGGGAGATGATTCTAAAGAACGATCCGGAAGTATTCAGGGAGGAATTTGATAAGGATGCTACACTCTCAGCATCAATTCAAAAAGAAGCACTTCCTCTCACCGATCGCCTCCTTGATCAGGTGGTGAGAGAGTGGTAACAGCTGTCCTTGGACCCGCCGGAACCTTCAGCCATGAGGTGGCCGTTGCGCTGACCGGGGCTGAACCCCTCCTCCTCCCAACCATATCGGCGGTCTTTGCGCTTGCCGAGAAAGGGGAAGCAATAGGTATTGTTCCAATCGAGAATAGTGAGGCAGGCGGCGTCGGGCCTACCCTTGACGGGCTCTGCCGTTATGATGTGAAGATCACCGGAGAGTGTTATCTCCCGGTTCACCATACCCTTGCCTCATTTGTTTCAATAGATGAAATAACAGAGATTTATGCACACCCACAGACACATGAGCAATGCAGCGAGGCATTTGATCGACTGGGTCTGCCGGTGATCCATACAAGCAGCAATGCAGCCAGTGCTCTCAAGGCACTGGAGATCCGGCAGGGGGCTGCTGCCATCTCCAAAGCGGCGGCAACACATTACAAGATTCCAATTATCCTTGGCAATCTTGAGAATAGCGCCACAAACACCACCCGTTTCGTCAGGATCGAGAAAGATGGATACTCAGGAGAAGATGCTATCAAATGCAGTGTGCTGATAGATCCCATGAAGGATATACCGGGTCTTCTCCATGCATTACTGAGCCCCTTTGCAGAACAAAAGATCAACCTCTCACGAATCGAATCGAGGCCATCAGGAAGGGGAATCGGCAGTTACCGGTTCTTCCTTGATTTTGAGGCAGGAAAGGCAGCAGAGGAAGCTTTGAATGAACTGAAGAAGACCGTTCCCATCAGGGAATTTGGGTGTTATCCGAAGCTGCTGGTATAGGCATGATTGTACACATTGAGAAGAGGAATACACCTGTTGATATCCGGGTTAAGGCTCCGCCATCCAAGAGCTATACGCACCGGGCACTCATTGCTGCTGCGCTTGCAGAGGGCGATTCAATGATCATCGAACCACTGGTAGCAGAGGATACCCTCCTCACCCTCTCTGCCCTCAGGCAGCTGGGTGTTGCTATTGAAGAGCGTGAGAATGGTATCCGGATTCACGGAACCGGGGGAGTTCTCCATCCGGGTAGACGAGTTACCATTGACCTGAAGAATTCAGGGACCAGCATGCGGCTCCTCGCCTCGGTGGCATTGCTTGCGGATCAGCCCGTTGTACTCACCGGGAGTGAGAGGATGTGTGAGCGGCCAATTGGGGATCTCGTCTCTGCATTGAATGCAATTGGTGGAAAGGTCCGGTATCTTGGTAGGGAAGGCTACCCCCCGATTGAAGTCTCAGGCAGGCTGCTTGGTGGGAATGTTGAGATCTCTCCGGCGATAAGCAGCCAGTTCGTCACCTCACTCCTGATGTCAGCACCCTATGCAGAGGACGATCTCTCCATCTCGCTTAGTGGGCCGTCCGTATCTGCCAGCTATCTCGACATCACCCTGGATTGTATGGCTGCTTTTGGCATACCTGTCCGTTCCGATGCCGGGAGAACCTTCTCGGTGGAATCCGGAAAACCATTTACCGGAAGAAGCTATGAAATCGAAGGTGATTACTCATCTGCATCGTATTTCTTTGCGATTGCTGCTGTCTGCGGGGGGGAGGTGTCGGTTACGAACGTAAAACCAGGATCCCCACAGGGAGATCGGCAGTTCCTCTCTCTGCTGGGGGAGATGGGATGCAAAGTCTCCTCCCGTGAGAATGGATGCCACCTCATCCGGGATAGCCCGCTTACCGGGATCACCTGCGATATGTCCACAATGCCCGACACCGTCCAGACACTTGCAGCAGTGGCACCGTTTGCCGGAGGCACGACGGTGATCCGGGGAATTGCACATCTCAGGCATAAGGAGAGTGACAGGATAGCCGCAATTGAGCAGGTTCTTTCCGGTTTCGGCGCAGATGTAACCACATCTGAGGATTCCCTGACGATCAAAACCGGGGAACTGCACGGAGGTGTGATCGATCCGGCAAACGATCACCGGACGGCGATGAGCGGGGCAGTCCTCGGCCTTGGGATTGGCGGTGTTTCGATCACTCATGCAGAATGTGTCGGTAAATCATATCCCGAATTCTGGGATATCCTGAAAGGAGCAGGGTTATGGAACGGTATGTCTTAATCGGGCTTCGGGGATCCGGAAAATCTGCTATTGGCAGGAGGATGGCAGAGAAGCTCCGGGTCCCCCTGTATGATACCGATGCCCTCATTGAGGAGAGGGCGAACCAGAGCATCCCGGAGATCTTCTCAGCTTGTGGAGAAGAGGTATTCCGGCAGATGGAGCGGGACGTGATCGCATCTCTACAGAAGGGTCCCTGTGTTATTGCCACCGGTGGCGGTGCGGTGATGAATCCAGAGAATGCACGCATACTGCGTCAACAATCACACATCATCTTCTTAACAGCAGATGCCAGAATCCTCCTCTCCCGGATACAGGGGAGCAGCCGGCCTTCGCTGACCGGGCTGTCGGCTCTGGATGAGATCCGCCATCTTGCAAAGCTACGGATGCCCATATATCGTGGACTTGCCGATCTCTGTATTGACACCGGGTCACTCAGGGCAGATGAGGCCGCTGCCAGGATCATCAGGCTGAATGGGATGCAAAGACGCGATCCGGATCTCTTTGCTGAAACAACTGCCTCGATATCGTCTGAGATTCCGGACGATCTGATCAGCTGCCCGCTTATCTTTGGAATCACCGGAAATCCCGTCTCCCATAGCAGGAGCCCGCACCTCTATAATACACTCTTTGCCGAGTATGGAATACCCGGAAGATATCTCTTCCTCCCCGCGGAGTCGGCAGAGGATGCAATCCTGAAGCTGCATGCGCTTGGAGCGAAAGGGCTATCTGTCACGATCCCATTCAAAGAGATGATGATCTCATGTATCGATGAGCCTGATGAGGATGCTCTGGCAATCGGAGCGGTAAATACAGTTTTATCCTGTGATGGGCGGCTCTATGGATATAATACCGACTGGATCGGCATCTGTTCTCCCATCCGCCATCTTCGCGGAGGGGATGCCCTCGTGGTGGGTGCTGGTGGGGCCGCCGCCGCCGCCGTCTATGCCCTTCAGTCTCTTGATATGGACGTTACCATTGCAAACAGAACAGAAAAGCGTGGAGAGGCGCTTGCAGACCGTTTTGGATGCAAAAGCGCCCCTCTCTCCTCTTCAATACATGCTGATCTGATCATCAATGCTACCCCTGTCGGGATGAAGGAGGGGGACGGATCCCCGGTTCCATCCGGTTTACTGAGACCGGATACAACCATCTTTGATCTCGTCTACACTCCCCCAATGACCCCGCTTCTCAGGGAAGCCGAAGCATCAGGGTGCCGGATTGTAAAGGGCACAGAGATGTTCATCCACCAGGCACATGCCCAGTTTGCCCTTCTTACGGGAATCGATCCCGGAATCGAACGGATCAGGGAGGTGCTCTCATGAACACCTTCGGCCGCCTCTTCTGCTGCACCACATTCGGCGAGAGCCATGGGCCCGGACTCGGGGTGGTGGTGGATGGCTGCCCCCCCGGTATTCCGCTCACTGAAGCGCTGATCCAGCCATATATGGATCGAAGGCGGCCTGGTCGGGGTCCGACGATGTCACCACGGGCAGAACCGGATCATGTGGAGATCCTCTCGGGCGTATTCGAGGGCAGAACCACCGGTATGCCGATTGCGATACTGATCCGATCAGTTGCAGAGAGAAGCGGGGATTATGACACCCTCCGATCGGTCTTCCGGCCGGGGCATGCAGATTACACCTATCACCAGAAGTACGGACACCGCGATCACCGGGGTGGTGGGCGGAGCTCGGGGCGGGAGACGGCCGCACGTGTGGCTGCGGGTGCAGTGGCATTCCAGTGTCTTGCAAACCAGGGCATCTCGATCCGATCCCGTATCTGCGAGATTCATGGGAATTCTAATCCAGATCAGTTCGATGCGGAGATCATCCGGGCGAAGGAGAGTGGCGATTCAGTCGGGGGCATCATCGAGATCGTAGCTACTGGATGCCCGGTAGGACTTGGGGATCCGGTCTTTGGAAAACTGGATGCCGCCATTGCCGGTGCGATGATGGGAATAGGATCGGTCAAGGGAGTTGAGATCGGGGAAGGGTTTGCTGCTGCCCGGATGATGGGAAGCGAACATAATGATCCGATCAGAAAGAGCGGGTTTGCAACAAACCATGCCGGGGGTATCCTCGGGGGCATCAGCAATGGCGATCCAATTGTCATTCGGTGTGCTGTCAAGCCGACTCCCTCGATCTCGCTTCTGCAACAGACGATCAATTCGGAAGGTGATGAGGTCGAACTATCTGTCAGAGGGCGTCATGACCCCTGTATTGTGCCAAGAATCCTTGTTGTTGCCGAATGCATGCTAGCACTCGTGCTTATTGACGCACTTCTGATGCAGAAGAGGTTCACTGGCTTTTAAGCAGGAGCCTGATAACCTCCCTCATCTCCCTGATATGGTATTGGCCGGCAGCAGTGGCATTCCCGGCATGGCAATAGGCAAATTCTGATCCCATGATGAGGAGCAGGGGTCTCAGCCATGCATACCCTGATCCCATGATCGAGACGCAGATCGGTTTCTCTGCCCGTACGAGATACTTTTGGAGAGCAATTGCATCTTCGTTGTTTTTCGGGGAGACGACAATCTTTGGTATCTCTCCATATGATCGGAGCTCTTCTTCGCAGAGTGAGAGCTGATTGGAATCCGGCATCTCTTCAGTATGATATGAGGCGATGATCGTCTTCTTCAGCGACCCTACCCAGTCTGCATGATGAGAGAGCCGCCGCTCGATATCAAGCATATCTGCATAGGGAAGAAGCGGTTCCAGCCGCCTTTTCCATTCATCTTCATCTCCGGCAAACCGACCTCCCTCATCTTTACTCCTGATTGTAAGGAGCAGCAGTCCTTCCCATCCGGATCTGATCGCCTGAAGGTCTGCTGGTGTGCAGGTCTCCATCAGGTCAAGCCTGAGTTCAATTGCCCAGGGATCTTCTGCTGCTGCGCTATCAAATTGAGAGAGGTCATTGATTGATATGATATACTTCATCTGAAACCACCGCCAAGGAAGGGGCCTGTTGTGATTCCACCCCATGAGATCGAGCGGATATCATCTTTTATCTCTTCGATTGATCCCCCTGACAGGGCAGATTGATATGCCCGGCAGATAGCCGCGGCATATTCTTCAGTTCTAAAGCGAAGCTCAATCCCGAGGATTGCAATTCCTGCGTCAAGAATCTGATCCAGGTGATCGATGAGGCAGGTCTCAACAGCATTTCCAATAATTGTCCTGCATTCGCTATCCACCCTGAGAGGAAATGAACGCCCTGTCTGATCCATCAGAGCTGCAAGATGCGAGCCGGTACCTGACGGACAGGGGAATCTCCCATAGGCAATACAATGTTCGGTGATCATGCAGGATACCGATCCCTGCACAAAGAACTCAACCACTTCATCATCCCTGATGCAGAGGCTTCTGAGTTCTTTCATTGAGATCTCTCTTGAGAGGGCAACTGAGGTGTGTGAGGGTTTGAGTGCTTCCAGTGCTGAGTGATTGGCAATATTCAGTGCCGGGGATCCGGCAACAGCCATCTCCGGAACACATGCCCGTACAGCCTCGGAGACACCCACTCCTCCGACCATAACTCCATCGATTCCGGCAGCGTGCAGAATCCCCAGAAGCGGCAGGGCAGCATCGAGGAACCTCCGCCGGGTGATATCGGGGAACTTCCAGAAACAGGCTGCACTATGTTGATGGCAGAGTTCCATCACCGATTTGAGTTCGCTCCGGACAATCTCCTGCCATTCCCTGATGCCATGATTCTGCCTCCGTCCGCATGAGGTCATCGCGGCTGCTGGTTCATAATAGACTCTTTTACATCCCCCTGCAAGCGCACCTCTCACCTGATCGATTGAATCTGTATAGACGGCGATGAGCGGGGGATCGGATCGCCTTTGAGCGGGTGTTCCTGTCTTCTGTCTGAAGAGCCCGAGTCGCTCACTGGCTTCAGTCACTTCTTCTGGAGCGGGTTCGGCAGATCGGATCAGGGCCTTTTCTGCTTCTGCAAGCACCTCTCTCCTGAGTGTGGTAATTTCCTGTATGGGAAGGAAGAGCCCGCCATCATAGTGGAGCTCTTCGATAACCGCCTCAAACTGTGTCTCGCCGGTACGGGTTAAGAGATCTGAGATGGTTTCGGCGGTCAGCGGCCGTGTCCTCGCCTCTGCCATCGGGGAGGCTGACCGTGCGGTGACAGTCAGCTTCTCCCTATTCATCCCGTTGAGATGTCCCGCCACAAAGAGATGGCCCTCATCCATCCCCACTGATAGTGCTATCCTGACTTTCCGGCAACCACCTCTTTGATAGCCTGCAATTATTGCTGCGGCGGCCTGTTCCACAACCGCACGCCTGTTGATTGCAACCTCCATTCCCCTCTTCACGGGAACAGGAACTTTCACCCGCATACGTCCGCTCTCAGTCCTGAGAGAAGTCCGAATTTCACAGCCGATATCTTCCTCTCCCTCTTTTGTGAAGACGATCCCATCCCCTCTCTCAGGGTATGGTGCAGCCAGATCGCCGATGACCGCCTCGCCCCGCTCACGATCATACCATTGGACCGTCCCAAACCGGATACCCCGGTTGTCAGGGCGATCCTCTGAGATAAATGCCGATCCTCGCGCCCCAAAAAGATGTCCCTGAGTAAAGCCGCGATTAAAGGCAAACTGTGCTGAGAGGAGCCCGTCAGGATCAGGTGAGAATGTTCCTGATTGAATCTGATTGAGTGCCTTCCGGTAGATCGAGGTAACAGTTGCGACATATTCGGGAGATTTCATCCTCCCTTCGATCTTGAGTGCCGCGACATCCATCATCTCCGGGAGTAGGGAATATGTCGCGAGATCCTGTGGTGAGAGGAGATATCCCCAGTCTCTCTCCTCTCCATCCGGAATCACCTTTCCATATCGATCTGGTCTTCCAATGATCGGCATGTACTTCCGGCGACATGGCTGGGCGCAGGTGCCCCGGTTTCCGCTACGCCCACCAATCACTGATGAGAGAAGACATTGCCCCGAGTATCCCATACAGAGAGCGCCATGAGCAAAGAGTTCCAGCCCTATGCCAAGCTCATCTGCCTCATGCTGCATACTCCTGATTTCATCGATTGAGAGTTCCCGTGCCAGAACCACACGGCTGATCCCATGTGCTGCCGCATACCTGAGCCCTTCGATGGAATGGATCGTCATCTGGGTTGAGGCATGAACCCTGAGTCGTGGCACAAGATTACGTGCGATGGAGAGCACCCCGTGATCCTGGATGAGAATTGCATCAGCTCCGATTCTGTAGAGGAAGAGCAGGTATTCTGCTACGGCAGGCAGTTCATCATCTGATACGAGGGTATTGACGGTGACATAGACCCTGATAGAACGGGCATGCGCATCCTGTACGGCCTGTTTGAGCGCATCATCATCGAAGTTTGTAGCATATGCCCGTGCGCCGAAGTGGCTGCCCGAGAGGTAAACCGCGTCTGCTCCTGCTGCTACGGCAGCTTCAAATGCCTCACGTGATCCGGCAGGCGCCAGGAGTTCAGGGATGTGGATACTTCTCTCCATTATGGATACATCAGCACAGATGGAGATAAAAAGAGAGGATTACCGGATATCGACCCGCTCGCCGGTGACCATGTAATGGATCTTCTCGGCGGTCTTGCATGCATGATCCGCACACCGCTCAAGATACCGGTCGATGAGGAGGTATGTTGCGCAGTAGGGGATAGTTACGGGATCCTCTTCCATGATCCTGATACAATCCTCATAGATGCCATACCGCATCCGATCAATGACGTCATCACGTTCCGAGAAACCCCGGATCATATCGAGATCATGTGTCCGGAAGGCGGTGATTGCATCTTCGAGCATCGAGATTGAGAGTGCAGCCATCTCGGGGAGGCCTACCATCTCTTTTATATGAATGCCCTGAGGGAGTTTGTAGGTGCAGTGGCAGATATCCTTTCCATATCTTCCTATTCTCTCTGATGAGGTGATAAGGTTCATGCAGCATGATATGGTCCGGAGATCTGTTGCAACAGGCTGGTTGAGTGCAATCAGCTTGAGCCCCTCCTCTTCAAGCTGATCGCTTTTGAGGCCGAGGAACACCTTTCTTGGAACCATTATCTGCTGATGCATCTCCGGCTGCCCATTTGAAGTTTTGCAGGATATGCAGTGGCTCTCCATGCCCCCGGCAATCTCACATGCCTGCTCCCGATCAAGCGTCCTGAATGCATCAAAGGAATCACGGAGCATTGTGAGGGCGAATATGCTGTACTTCTCAACCGATCGCTGGTATTCATCAAGTTCTCTGTGGAAGTGGTCTTTCATCAGTATCATCCAAATCTCCCGGTAATATAGTTCTCAGTCAGTTCTTCATTCGGACGTTCGAAGATAACTGATGTGGTATTGAATTCGATTAATTTTCCCATGTACATAAACCCTGTGTAGTCTGAAACACGTGCCGCCTGTTGCATGTTGTGGGTCACGATGACAACAGTATACTCTTCCTTAAGCTCAGTGATGAGGTTTTCTATCTTCGCTGTTGCAATCGGATCGAGTGCTGAGCAGGGCTCATCCATCAGAATGATATCGGGACCCACAGAGAGGGTTCGCGCTATACAGAGACGCTGCTGCTGCCCCCCTGAGAGGCCGCGTGCAGGTTTATGGAGCCTGTTCTTAACTTCATCCCAGAGGGCTGCTCCTTTCAGGCTCTTCTCTGCAATGGCATCAAGCTCTTTTCTGTCTCTTATCCCATGAACCTTCGGACCATAGATGACATTTTCATAGATGGATTTTGGAAAGGGATTTGGTTGCTGGAAGACCATGCCAATCTTTTTCCGAAGATCCACAACATCAGTTGATCTCCCGGTGATCTCCTCCCCATGGTAGAGGATCGATCCTTTGATCCTGCAACCTGGTATGAGATCGTTCATCCTGTTAAAACACCGGAGCAGTGTGGATTTTCCACACCCTGATGGACCTATCAGTGCTGTGACTTTATGTTTTGGAATGTTGATATTGACACAATCGAGTGCCTGTGCCTCACCATAATACAGGTCCAGGTTTTTTGTTTCCAGAGCTTTTTCTTTCATATCTTACCACGTAACGGTCTTTCTTGCATGCCTTCTCAGGATGATGGCAATTGAGTAAATGCCGGTGACCAGGGCGAGGAGAACAAGTGCGGTACCATATTTCTGTGTTTCTGCACCCGGTACATTGGTTGCCAGGATGAAGAGATGATAGGGGAGCGCCATCACCGGGTCAAATACCGATGTCGGGAGATATCGTTTTGAGAAGACGACAGCTGTGAAGAGGAGCGGTGCCGTCTCTCCTGCGGCTCTCCCAATACCAAGGATTGTTCCGGTAAGAATGCCCGGAGCAGCAGCCGGGAGTACGACCCGTGAGATGGTATGCCATCTGGTCGCACCCAGCGCAAGGCTCCCGTGCCTGAGGGAATCGGGGACGCTCTTCAATGCCTCCTCACTCGTCCTGATGATCGTCGGGAGCACCATCAGGGCAAGGGTGATCTGTCCGGCAAGTAAGGAAACGCCAAGGCCGACAAAGAGAACGAGGAAGGCAAACCCGAAGAGGCCAAAGACGATTGAGGGTGTTCCATTCAGGAGATCGTTTCCGGCACGTATGATCTTTGTAAGCTGCCCTTCGAGAGTATATTCATTCAGGTAGATTGCAGCACCAACCCCTATTGGAAGAGCGATTGCAATAGCGCCGATAACAAGGTATATCGTTCCGATGATTGCAGGGAAGATGCCTCCTGATCGGCCGAGATCCCGGGGCCCTTCCGTGAGAAACTCCCAGGTAATAGCCGGCAGTCCATTTGAGACGATATCGAAGATGATCGCAACAAGTGCAAAAAGAACAAGTGTTGTTGCAAAGGTGACGGCTCCAAAGGCAATCTTCTCTTGTGACTGTCGGGAGAGAAGCCTTGATCCGGCATATGCGAGTGCAAGGAACGCAGCAAGGATGGCTATGCCATGGAAACCGAAGATTTGATGTGAGAGCCAGAAGAGTCCGGCAAGGATACACAGAAAGATGATTGATCGAATCTGGTTTCTCTGATCATGAGAAAGGAATGGGGCTTGGGCGCTTCCGGTCTGCCCCTCCCGGATCCTCGTTAATATGAACGTGGCAGAAAGGTTGACGATCAGGGTGATCAGAAGGAGTACAAGAGCTATGCCAAAGAGTGCGTGGTAATGGGTGCTCCCTATTGCAACCTCCCCCATCTCAATACCCAGTGTGGCAGTGAGTGTCCGAACTGGTGAGAGGATATTATAGATCGGTTCCGGGATAACTGCTGCATTCCCGGTGACCATCAGCACTGCCATCGTTTCACCGATGGCTCTCCCGAGGCCAAGGATTATTGCCGCTGTGATCCCCGAGAGGGCTGAGGGGATCAGAACACCGGTGATCGTCTGCCAGCGTGTTGCTCCAAGGGCAAGAGAGGCAGATCGGAAATCTTTTGGGACACTGCTGATTGCATCTTCTGAGACCGATACAATCGTCGGCAGGGCCATGATCCCAAGGATGATCGATCCTGCAAGCCAGGTAGCGCCAGATGAGAGATCAAGTGATATTCTGAGCCAGTTTGTCAGGACAACAAGACCAAAAAAACCATACACAACAGATGGAATACCTGCCAGAAGTTCGATTGCGGGCTTTACTGCCTCACGGAACTGCGGAGGTGCAACTTCCGCAATGAAGATGGCAGATCCAATCCCAAGGGGAACAGCGATTATGACTGCTCCGATGGTGACAAGAATTGTTCCGATGATCAGAGAATAGATACCATAACTTGGGACTTCGCTGGTCGGTCTCCAGATCTCATTGAAGATAAAATCCAAAACCCCGATCTCAATGAATGCAGGAAGAGCCTCTTTTAGCAGGAAGCCGAGGATGAGGATGATCGTAATGACTGCAACAAGTGCGGTCCCAAGCCAGATACCACAGATTGCCTTTTCCCTTCTCTGCCTGGCAAAGAGATCTGAAATCCGGGATTCAAATCTGTTCTTCTGCATGGTGATCAGAAAAAGAGAGTTTAAAGAATTGGCACAAAGCCTTCTTTCGAGACGATCTGCTGTCCTTCTGCACTCATCAGGAAGTCAAGATAGTCTTTGATCAGACCGGTCTCGGGGCCGTTTGTATACATGTGGAGGCCGCGGGCAATCGGGTAGTTTTTATTCTTCACATTAGCAATCGTCGGTTCAACGAGCGCGCCATCCTTGTTGATGCTGACTGCTTTGACGGTTGTGTCGATATAGCCAAGTCCGACATAGCCGATTGCATCAGGCGTCTGGGCAACGGTCTGTTTGACGGCACCATTGGAGTTGAGTTCCTGCTGGGTTCTGACGAACTCTTCCTTCTTCATGACCTCGTCATAGAAGAACTCACGGGTTCCTGACGCACTGTCTCTGCCAACCACAACGATCTGCCGGTCACTGCCTCCAACATCCTTCCAGTTGGTGATATCTCCCTTGTAGATTGCTTTTATCTGATCGAGACTCAGTGAGGAGACCTGGTTCTCAGGATGTACGATGAGTGCAATCCCATCAACTGCAATAACGTGCTCGACAACTCCCGGATACTGCTCCATCTCAGAGGATTTGATATCACGGGATGCCATGCCGATATCTGCGGTTTTTTCACCGACTGCCTTGATACCAACACTGGATCCTCCCCCTGAGACGAGAATCTCATCGTTTGGGTGTATATCCATATAGGCGTCGGCTGCTATCTGGGCGATCGGAAGCACGGTTGTCGATCCGGTGACTGAGATCGACCGTTGTTCAACTGATGGGTCGCTGCCGACACAACCGCTCACAAGGGCGGCTGCAAGCAGGATAACTACTGCTCCGACGAGGAATGCCGGAGATGATCGAATGCTGAATGAACGAGTCATCGATCATGTGTATGGCAGAAAAAACTATGATAAAACCTGATAGAGAGTATTGGCTAATCATATAGTATAGGTATCTCAATACTAACATTTATTCTCTATAGAGGTATATCTTCTCTTCAGGATGTGATTAGATAGTATGGATATCCGGAAGATCCAGGTGACCGGGGGCTCATCATTTGTCCTCTCACTCCCAAAAAGCTGGGCGACAAAACACCATATACAGAAGAACGATCCGATCGGGATTATCACCCAGGCGGATGGAACACTGCTGATCACAGCCGATATCAAAGGAATCTCCTCCCAGAGGGAGAAGGAGTTTTTCCTGAAGGATTATGCCGATCCCGACTGCCTCTTCCGATGCTTAATCAGCGCATATATCACAGGCTATACTGCCATCAGAATCACATCGAAGGTACGAATTCCCCCTGAAGTGAGGCAGATGGTGAGGCTCTATACCCAGATGACCATCGGACAGGAGGTGGCTGAAGAGAATGATACTTCCATTACCCTGAAGGATATTTTAAATCCTTCAGAGATGCCCCTTGACAACACGATCAAACGGATGTATTCTATTGTGAAGTCGATGCATAAGGATGCCATCACCGCCCTTGAAGAGAGTAACGCTTCACTCTGCCAGGATGTCATATCGCGTGATAACGACATCGATCGCCTCCACTGGCTTATAAGCAGGCAGTACCATCTGATCACCCATGATCCGGCGCTTTCACGGAAGATGAATATCACAGCTGGTGCTGCAATGACATTCTTCCAGATATCCCGTACAATCGAGCGGATTGCTGATCATGCGGTCACGATTGCAACGAATGTCCAGAACCTTCTTCTTCTGAATTCAGAGTCTGATTGCAACATTGTAATCGATGCTGAAACGATACAGATGTTCAGAAGAGCTGATGAGCTGGCACTCACCATCTTTAAGCGAAGTATGCGATCTTTTTATGATCGGAATATTCAGGAGGCAAATGCCGGCATAGTATCGCTTGCCGATCTCACAGCATTGTATACCGAACTAAAAGCCCTCAGCATACAACAGAAGAGGTCGGCAGGCATCTATTTGGGATATATAGCCAACAGCATCGCCCGCATTGGGGAGTACTCAAGTGATATTTCAGAGATTGTTATTAATCATTGCATTGGCGAGGAGTAAATTCAAGTAGTGGGGGTGAGATAATCAAAGGTGGTGGTTTTCATGTCACCTGTCCTTGAACTGGATACGATGAGCTGGGAGAAGAACGTTGAAAAAGCAGCAGATCCGGTTGCTGTTCTCTTCTATTCTCCAACCTGCCCCCATTGCAGATCTATAATGCCCTATTTCGAAGGATATGCTGAAGAGCTACACGGTGCGATAACCTTCGTCAGGATAGATATTGCAATAAATTCCTGGATTGCCGAGCGGTATGGCATTATGAGCACACCTACATTTGCGGTTTTTTGCCAGGGTCGTCCTGTAGCACAGATCGTCGGTGCGGTCTATCCGGCGCTGATCAGGAAGATGATCGAAGAGGGGATGAAAAATGCGAAAGAGTGCGCCGGGCAATCTTCTGTCATCGATTATGAGATCACCGGATACGGATGATCCCTGTTTTCTCATCAATGAACCCTTTTTTTATTGCTCTGCCGGGATAAACTTCTTTATCCGGATGCAACAGATAACTCGTGTATCCTCTCGACATATCCGGCAATATCTCCTTTCTTCATCAGTCCGTTTGCATTCATGTACCGCACCTTCCCAAAGACAGGGCGTTCCTTCCAGGCGCGATCGTGTTTCCCAAAACACCATGCAACACCGGCATAGCCGTTTGGATCCCGGCCATCCAGCTCATATATATCATTTAAGCGAATGGCATTTCTGTATCCAATCTCTGGTGTTTCAGACCACTCGATTATCTTCTTCCCCCAGTACATCCGCATATAATTGTGCATCTTCCCGGTGAGGATCATCTCCTTCTGGGCCGCATTCCAGAAGGGATCATGTGTCTCTGCCTGTTCCAGCTCTTTAAATGAATAGAGATACTCCCTGGCGTCTTCAGCATGTTCCAGAAGCGTCTTCTTTGCCCATTCCGGAAGGCAGTTGATGGAATCATACTGTTCATTGTACCATACAAAGTTGATGGCAAGCTCCCGCCTGACGATCAGTTCTTCAAGAAAACCGGGTCGATCCCAGGCTGCGCGTGCCACTTCCAGTGGAGAGACCTGTCCAAAATGCAGGTAGGGTGAGAGACCTGAGGTGACCTCACGTCCGGGATCATTCCGTGCTATATCATAGAGATGAGCGGGAGATGCGAGAAAATCCATGAGTTTCTGCTCAGCTTCAGATCGTCCGCCACGCGCAACGAGTGAGTCTTGTGGTTCAACAAAGCCGATCTTCTTCAACAAACCATCGATATCTGCCAGATCATAATCTGACTCTCCCTCATTCGGCGTGGTTCGTTTCAGCGGAATTTCTTCTACAGGACGAAGAAAATGAGAGATCTGGGGAGTTATCCTGCGTCTCAGCGTGGCAGCGGACCATTCTTCTTTGACAGATGCTGCCCGAACCGGCACAACGCAATCTGATTCAACTTCAATTACACGACAGTTTGCATCTTCTGTAATGGCATGACGGATCTGGCGTTCATGCCTGAGATATCCACGATCCATGACCAGCAATGCAGCATCCTGAATGAAACGAGGCACCTGTCGAACCGGATCACCCAGTTTCAATGAGAGAGGTATGCCCCGTTCAAGCAGATGGTTCCGGGTCTCGGCCAGCCCCTCGATCATGAAACGAAACGTTCGTGGTGTTGCAAGCGGGTAATCCGGATCAAGACAGAAGAGAACACTGAGCGGAACTCCGCGCCGATTCGCCTCATTGACCGCATACTCAAGGGCATGGTTCTCTTCTGCTCTCTGTGCTCGCTGCATCCAGTAGATCACACGGTCCCCGGATCCCTCTTCTCCCTCTTTCCGGTAGTGTATCCGTTCCGGATTGATCATAGGTGGACATATCGGGGATTGAATAGATAATACCTCCCATATGCCGGTACAATGAAGTATTTGTCCAGTCAGAATCGAATACTGCATAGTGAACGGAACTATTGATTATGAGCTTGCCGGGAAAGAGAGGGCAGTTCTAAAAGCCGCAGCAACAGGTCCGGATGAAAAGTCAATTGAACTCTTCTCAGATCTTATACTCTCATATTACCGGCAATATGGGCGTGATCTCCCCTGGCGCAGAACCACTGATCCCTACTCAATCCTCGTCTCAGAAATCATGCTCCAGCAGACTCAGGTGGAACGGGTAGCTCCAAAATATGACCTTTTCATGAACCAATTCAATACGATCGACAGTCTGGCATCCGCTCCGCTCTCCGCGGTTCTCTCCGCATGGTCCGGGCTTGGGTACAACCGGCGGGCGATCAATCTCCAGAAGACGGCAATCATCCTGAGGGATGAGTATACCAGTTCAGTGCCAGCAGATCCTGCTATCCTTGAAACGCTCCCGGGTATCGGGAAGGCAACCGCCTCAGCAATCTGTGCATATGCATTCAGTATGCCGGTTGTCTATATCGAGACAAATATCCGGAGGATCTTTATCCATTATTTCTTCCAGGATCGCGATAATATCCACGATATGGAGATCCTGCCTATCATCCGCGATGCCCTCTACCTGGATAACCCACGGGAGTGGTATAGTGCACTCATGGATTATGGGACATATCTTAAAAAACGTCTGACAAACCCGAACAAACGAAGCAGGCATTATACACGCCAGGCTCCTTTCGCCGGATCAGATCGGGAGATGCGGGGTTGCGCACTCCGCATCCTTCTTGAGAGAAAAGAGATAGAAAAAAGCGATCTTATCGGTGCGCTCACTGGTACACAAAATAGAGAGAAGGGACGAATCGAGAGGGTACTTGCAGATCTCGAAGAGGAAGGTTTCGTCCAGGAAGATGCAGGAGTCTACTCGATAAAAGAATGATGATATTGATTACACATTCTTCAGCGCGACGATATCCTTTACACCGGATAATCTCCAGACCATTGATCTCTCCTCCCGTGCAATGGATTCGGGTGGATCCTGGGGTGAATGGCCAAGTGCCGCGAGAATGTTATTTGAAAGTTTCTTATCTTTTATCAGGTTGACAAAGTTCTCGCGAACAATCTTCTTCTCGATGGAGTCAGTTACTTCTTCAATTCTCCCCTGCATCGTCACGAATGTGTAACAGGAGAGATCCTTTGAGTACTTCTCCACCTCAACAGAGACATAGGGGCTCTCCCGGAAGAGATTGACCTTTCTGCCATATTTTGTCGAGAGGAAATACAGGAATTTGCCATCGAATACATACAGAAATGGAGCAATATAGGGGTATTTTTCGCCCTGAAATGCTATCCGGGATACATACCCTTCCTCAATAAGCCGGTCGTACTCCTTCTTCTCCATCTTCGGGATCTTGATGATCTCCATCCAATTCACCTGATTAACGATACTGTCTCAGTCGGTTTAAAGGTATTGTTTTTATCTCAATGATATGCATCTATCCCGGCACGTCGTGCAAGTACCAGAAACGCTATGGCAGAAATAAGGGAAATAACTCCCGCAATCTCAAATACTGCCCTGATATCAAGGATGTCCATGATGTAGCCGGAGATGATAGGTGAAGTCACCATTCCGACACTCATAGCAGTATTGAAAGCACCCATACAGGCCCCCTGTCCAAATTCCCGACCGGCAATTGCAACGACTGCTGTGGATGCGGGCATAGCAAGTGCGCTCCCGATTCCAAGAATAAAGGATACAATGATCAATCCAAAGAATCCTGCGGTAAAAGGAATGACGATCAGGGAGAGAGAGACGATGACGGTTCCGATCACAATAAGGCCGGTTTTTGAAAAGATATCTGCAAATATTCCAAATGGACGCTGGAGAAGACCGGTTGCCAGTATTGATAAAGAGATGATAACTCCTGCTTCAAAGGCAGACAGTCCAAACCAGAAGGTGGCTATTACGGGAAGAAATACCATAAATGTACCATTTGCATACGCATTCATGATCCGGAAGAAGAGGATCGGCTTCATGTGGGAATTCCCTGCAGCCAGCCGTATTGATGAGGTCATTCGCTGAAGAGATGGAGCTTCCGGAAGGAAGATGAGGCATATGAGAAAAGCGGCAAATGAGAGTGCTGCCATTAGAAGAAAGACCATCTCAATACCAACTGCATCAAGGACGGCACCACCGATCAATGGCCCGCATCCAAGTCCCAGAAAGAGGGAAGTATTGAAGGATCCCATGCTGATTCCCTCTTTGCCCGGGGGTGAAAAATCCGCAACATATGCCATTGCAACCGGAACCACCATTGCCGAGGCAAATCCATGAGCAATTCTGACAAGAGTCAGCCCGGCAACCGAGGAGGCGAAGATATAGGCAACCGAGAGGATGGTGAAGAGACCAAGTCCGATGAGGATGAAATATTTCCTTCCCTTCCTGTCCGAATATCTGCCGATGAGAGGCATGAAAACGGCACGCGAGAGGGCAAAACCAGAAAAGATCAGCCCGATACCGATACCGGTAGCTCCCAGGGCGTCTGCATAGTAGGGAAGCAGTGGAACCACAATCCCAAGCCCCAGCATCGAGGCAAAGACCGCGATGAAGAGGATCCGGAGACTCAGTCTCTTTGTCACCAGAAACCCCCCTCTTTCTCTCATCCTATCAACTGTTTCTATCCAAACCTGTATCAAGATGTGCATGCAACCATAAGGTGTCTGGTGGATATGCAGGATTTCCTACTCCATGACGGTCTCTTTGATGCCGTCCTTTTTGATCTCGATAATACACTTGTAGATTTTATATCTGCTAAAAAGAAGGCCTGTGCTGCTGTTATTAATAAACTCGGATGCGGTAATCCTGATGAACTCTTCTCCTACTTTCTGAGGAGGCGGTATGGGTTTGAAGATTATGGAAATATCTTTGATTATCTCTCAGATATTGGCGTTTCGGGATCAGCAACATATCTTGAGTCCTGTACCCTCTATGAGACCGAAAAAATCTTCAATATCTATCCTTATAAGGGAATTGAAGAGATGCTTTCCGGATTGCACTCAAAAGGAATGCGACTTGGCGTGGTTACGGATGCAGACTCCGATCATGCGGAAAAACGACTGAAAAAGGCCGGTCTTTTTCAGTATTTTGATATCATTATGACTCCGGATATCAGTGGCAGCCGAAAGCCCGATCCAAACTCGTTCCTGATGGCGCTTGATTCGATCCGGGCTGATCCAGTTCATACAATACATATTGGCGACAGTATACGACGCGATATAGAACCGGCAAACAGGCTTGGAATGTGCACCATTCATGCCGGATATGGAGACTGGCATCCTGATGAGACGAAGGAGTCCTCGGTCCGGACACTCCGGGTTGAGCGGTCAGAGGATCTTCTTCGGCTGGTGCTGGGCAAAGATACATGCCAATAATATCGTTTTTTGGGTATTATGAGGAGTGTTTAGATATTTTCCAATGAATACTCCTGGGTCTCTTTTGAGAGGAAGTAGGAGAGAACTGTTCGTATTGCGACAATTGCACCAAGGAGCATAACATCCTCAAGTGAAGGTGCGATGATTGTTGCAAGAAGATCTGCTGCAATGATAAACTCAAGGCCAAAGATCAGCTTATTGGTGAAATCCTTTCGTATGTGATTATATGAGAAAGTGCTATTTTTTAAAAGCTCGATATGAATAACCCCGACAGCTCCCCGCAACCCGCCATAGATGATCATCATTGCTCCGATGATCTCAAAGAGTAGGATGAAGGAGTCCATGAACAGATTCAGATAATCCATAATAATGTATCAATAGAGAAGACACTACATAAGGATCGCGGAATGTCCGTTCTTTTCTGAGGATTCATTAAAAACCAGAGTGTCCTCTCCCGAGGATATCATCCTCTGGGATATTCTCAATAAGGGTGCGGTATAAGATGATCACAGGTATGCCCCATGAGTAAGAATGGAGGAGTTCTGGAGATGATGAGGCTGATGGCTGGAAAAATCCAGTCCATTGCTGATTCTATCGAAGATGAAGAGTTGGATGCATTCACACAGGCTATCCTTGCTGCCAATCGCGTCTATGTAATGGGTGCCGGGAGATCCGGGCTGGTTGCAAAAGCGTTTGCGATGCGCCTGATGCATCTTGGTCTCACCTCATATGTGGTTGGTGAGACGATTACTCCGGCAATTGAGAAGAATGATATGCTGATTGCTTTTTCCGGATCAGGAAACACCAGATCAATTGCCGATGTTGCCCAGACTGCAAAAGGACTTGGTGCAACTGTCGGACTGATAACATCAAATAAAGAATCAACGATCGGACAGATTGCCGATACAATCGTGGTGATAGAGAGCCAGCGCGATGCTGTCACTGATGAATCTCACGAATATGATATCCGCCAGATGATGGGCGAACACAAGTCGTTTGCCCCCCTTGGCACTATCTTTGAGACGACCTCAATGGTCTTCGCTGATGCCCTCGTTTCTCACCTGATGGAGATCACCGAGACGTCCGAGGGAGAGTTAAAGAAACGGCATACCAATATCGAGTAAGAGGATTGTGTATGCAGTTTGCTGACAGGGTAACGAATCTTGAAATCTCCGGAATCAGGAAGATCTTCGAGGCGGCCGGGCCTGATGCGATCAGCCTTGCCCTTGGCCAGCCTGACTTTGACACGCCGCTTCACATCAAGGAGGCGGCAATACAGGCAATACGCGATGGGAAGACAGGATATACACCAAATTCAGGCATTCCTGAACTCAGGGAGGCAATTTCCCGGAAATTTAAGCACGAGAACAATCTCCAGTATTCGACATCAGATATTATTGTCTGTGCTGGCGCAAGCGAAGCACTGAATATCGCGATGCAGGCGATCATTAATCCTGGGGATCGTGTTATCTATTCGGATCCCGGATTTGTCTCATATGGTGCGCTCGCCGAACTTGCCGGCGGGGTCCCTGATCCGGTTCCACTCGGAAAAGACCTGAAGATAGATCTCGATCAAACCTGTGAAGCCATGGATGGTGCCCGGCTGATAGTCCTGAACTCTCCCTCAAACCCAACAGGAATGGTTGAATCTGAAGATACGATCAGGGGTATTGTGGAGTATGCAGAGGATCAGGGGGTGCTCGTCATCTCTGATGAAGTCTATGAGCACTTCATCTATGAGGGGAAACATTACAGTGCTGCCCGTTATGGAGAGAATGTCATCACTATCAATGCCACCAGCAAGACCTATGCGATGACGGGATGGCGTCTTGGCGTTCTTGCTGCTCCCTTTGAAATTACCGAGGAGTGTTTGAAGGTCCACCAGTACACCATAGCCTGCGCGCCATCGATCTCCCAGTATGCTGCTCTTGCAGCCTATACCGGGGATCAGGGTGTTGTCAAAGAGATGAGGGACGAATATCATGCCCGCCGTGACCTGATGGCAGGTGGCCTGAAGGAGATGGGTTTTGATTTCACCGTTCCAGAAGGGGCATTCTATCTGTTTGTCCCGATGAGTGCAGAACAGCTGGAGGCGATCATCTCAGCAGGCGTGATCATTGTGCCCGGTACTGCGTTTGGAACTCAGGGTGCCGGATATGCAAGGATCAGTTATGCTGCATCCCAGGATGCCTTAAAAGAAGCACTTAATCGGATACGAAACGTTGTATGAGTGAATATCATGGTGCTAGATTTACTCAGAAAACTCTCTGATGCGCATGGCCTCTCCGGCCGTGAAGAGAAGATCAGGGAGATCATCAAAGAAGAGATTACTCCGTATGTCGATGAGATCAAAACCGATTCTATGGGGAACCTGATTGCCATTAAAAAAGGTGGCGACTTTAAGGTGATGCTGGCTGCCCATATGGATGAGATCGGCTGTATGGTTCAGTATATCGATGACCGGGGTTTCATCCGTTTTGTCACAATAGGCGGTTGGTTCACCCCTGCACTCTATGCCCAGCGTGTCATTCTCCATGGGATGAAAGGCCCTGTTATCGGGGTTCTGGGTGGGAAACCACCTCACATGATGTCCGATGATGAGAGGAAGAAGACGCTGAAGCCTGAAGATCTCTTCATTGATATCGGGGCCGCATCGGCTGAAGATGTTGCAGATCTTGGGATTGAAATTGGATGTCCCATCACGATCGACCGGGATCTCAGGGAGCTTGCCGGTACCCGTATTACAGGGAAAGCATTCGATGATCGGGTTGGTGTTGCAATGATCATCGAGACACTGAAGCAGCTTGAGACCGAACATACGGTCTATGCAGTCTTTACAGTTCAGGAAGAAGTGGGGCTGAAGGGTGCAAAGACAAGTGCATATGCAATCAACCCGGACTGCGCCATAGCAATCGATGTCACTATCCCCGGCGATCATCCGGGGATAGAAAAGAAGGATGCGAGTATCGAGATGGGCAAAGGGCCTGTTATCATTCTTGTTTCTGCAAGCGGAAGAGGTTTATTATCTGATCAGACAATGGTCCGGTGGTTGAGGAGAACAGCCGATGCGTCCGGCATCCCATACCAGATTGAAGTTGGAACTGGTGGAAATACTGATGCAACAATCATCCATCTCGAACAGGGCGGCATCCCAAGTGTCCCGTTCTCAATTCCTGCCCGCTATATCCACTCCCCGGTTGAAGTGGTGGATATGCAGGATATCAGGGATGGGATCAGGATTCTTTCAGAGGCAATGAGAACAAAGCCATAAGTGGCTAATCTTCTTCTATTTTTTAAAAAATATGGAGATAGTCAGGACAAACTGATTATCTGCCCGAGGGTATCATTCTCTTACTCTGATACTTCTTCTTCGGACTCCTCTTCGCCTGATCTGATCGGCTTCATGGAGGGGAAGAGGATCACTTCCTTGATCGAGTTCTGCCCGGTTGCGAGCATCACAAGCCGATCGATACCAATACCAACTCCCCCTGTCGGGGGCATTCCATATCCAAGCGCATTGATGAAGTCATAATCAATCATCTGTGCTTCAAGATCGCCGCGCTGCCGTTTGGCATCCTGCTCTTCGAATCTCGTCTTCTGATCGAGTGGATCATTGAGCTCAGAGAATCCATTTGCTATCTCCATACCTGCGATAAAGAGTTCAAAACGCTCGGTGAAGCCGGTTTTCGTCCGGTGCTTCTTGGCAAGCGGCGAGTTTTCAATGGGGAAGTCATAGATGAATGTTGGCTGGATAAGCGTGGGTTCGACATAATGCTCAAAGAACAGCACCAGGAACTCACCCGGAGTTGAGGCTTTCTCCCAGCCATCGATCCTTTCTTTCTCTGCAAGTTCCCGGAGTTGTTCAACCGTGTGAGTATGGATATCAATGCCGGCAGCATCAATGACCGCCTCTTCCATGGATATCCGTCTCCATGGTGTGGCATAGTTGATTGCCTCATCTTCAAAGATGACTTCAGATGTTCCAGCGGCATTCTGTATGATGCCGGAAATAAGATCCTCGGTGAGGGTCATCATATCATTGTAATCTGCATATGCCGAATAGATCTCAACCATGGTGAACTCGGGGTTATGGTGGGTATCAATATCCTCGTTCCTGAAGTTCTTTGCAATCTCAAAGACCTTCTCAAACCCTCCGACTATTAAACGCTTCAGGTACAGCTCAGGGGCAATCCTGAGGTAGAGTTTCTGGTCAAGATAGTTATGATAGGTGGTAAACGGACGGGCATTTGCACCACCATAAATCGGCTGGATCGTCGGGGTCTCAAATTCCATAAAACCGTTGCCAGCAAGATCTGATCTGAGCTTGCTGATGATTCTGCTCCGGGTTTTAAAAATTGATCGCGCCTCATCATTTGTGATGAGATCGAGGTATCGCTGGCGGTATCTCGTCTCCACATTTGTCAGACCGTGGTACTTTTCCGGGAGCGGGCAGATCGCTTTTGAGAGGAGGGTGATCTCATCAACCCAGATGCTGATCTCACCTACCTTTGTTCTGAAGATATGCCCCTGAACACCGACGATATCCCCGACATCGATATTTTTAGCAAAGAAGGAGAAAGCGTCATCACCAAGATCGTTTTTCCGGATATAGAGCTGAATTTTTCCGCTCTCGTCACCCAGATCTGCAAAGACGGTCTTGCCATGGGATCGCTTGGTATAGAGCCTGCCTGCAACAGATACCGCGTCTTCACTTTTGTCATGTGAGATCTCTGAGAATCTTGTTTTTATCTCAGCTGCATGATCTGTCCTTGTATATTCCCAGGGATAGACTATGACACCACTCCCTTGCAGTTCTTTGAGTTTATCCACTTTCTGTTCGTCAAAATTCAGGCCGGGCATCTCATTCATTGATTATCTCCCTCTGTGAGAGTCATTTTGGATTATGATTTGGTTGCAATAGATGGCAATTCATCAAAATCCTGTTAACCCAATATAGTCGCATGGAGAAGTATTAAGGTGTGAGGGTGAGCTTCATCCTCACCTGCTAAAAAAAGATTATCGGGATTTGGCCTGCACCCTCGGCTCAATGATCGACCAGATCATCTCTGCAAGTTCGCGGACATTCTTTGTCTGGATATAGATCTCGCCGGGCCCTGTAATCTCAGTGACAAGCCCTTCACCGGAGAAGAGAGTCTCTTTCAGACCGCCGAACTTTGTCACGCGGTATTTACAGGTGTCGCTGAAGGCAACAAGATGGAAGTTGTCCACAATCATCTTCTCACCATCTTTCAGCAGATGCTTATCGATTGCTCCAAAAGTATTAATGAAGAGCGTTCCGTCTCCGGAGACTTTGATCATCAACAGTCCCTGCCCAAAGAGACCCTTTGTGAAGCCCTCCCACTTCATGTCCAGATCCACACCTTCTGTAGCGGCAAGGTAGGATGATTTCTGGACGATAAAGCCATTCCCGGGTGTGATTCGGAGTGTGTCCACATCCCCAAGGGGTGCTGCACTGAAGGCAGCCTCGGCGGGTTCATTCCCTGCTGTATAATCGGTTACAAAGAAACTCTGCCCTCCAAGGAGTGACAGGCCGATTGACCCGAGCAGGCTCTTCTCACGCTTCCTCGTCGATACAGTAATCGAGGGATGCATATATGTCATCGCACCGGCTTCTGCGGTGATCTTCTCACCCGGATGTAAGGTTACCACCAGGAGTGCGAAGGAGGGTTTGTACCGTATCTCGTATTTCATCGGTTATTCACCTGACGTTCTGTATATGAATGAATATAGATGAAGGTTTCCTGGTTGCCTAAGGAATACTATAAATCAATCGGAAAAAAATGACGCCCCGGCCGGGACTTGAACCCGGGTCAAAAGCTCCGCAGGCTTCTAGGATATCCACTACCCTACCGGGACCCTGCAATGGTGCTCTATTCTATACGTGATGTTCTGATAAAAAGATATTGATTAGTTTGTGGCTTCTGTCAAAATTGCAGTCTCAGGAACCTGCATCTTCACCTCTACCTTCACGAAATTTCCGCTAAAGGTGATATGAAAAACACCCGCTCTCCGTATGGTGATTGCCATGTTGGTATTCTGTGTGTGTCCCCGATTGTATCCATCCTGCACGATGATCTCACCGTTTCCTGCATCACGGACAGTACATTCAAACCAGGCATTTTCAGAGGGTCGTGTGACAACCACTGAGAAATCATCTTTCTTCCCATACTGGCTTGTGCCAACAATAGTGCGGGTGACTGTATCTGGTGTAATTATTGCGGTAATGATGAGTGGTGCCTGTGGCACCTCGACGATCATCGCAGTTTCGGAAAACCGTGGCTCAATTGTTTCAGAATAAACCGTCTTGTAACCAACCGTTTCCGGAGTCGGCCTGACTACCGATGGCGTCTGTTCGGGTTCTGGCCTTTGTGTGCCTGTCGGATAGGGAGTTGCAGGCACAACAACAGATGGATCAATGACAGCAGCCTGGGTCTGGGCAGGTGGCGGCGCTGGTTGGACCGGCTCAGGTGTGACGGCAGGCGTCTCTACGATCGACTGGGGGGGTGCGGTACACCCCGCCACAAAAACGATGAAGAGAATCGCAATGAGCAGATACCTCCCATGCCCTAGGTTCATAGTTCATCAGTTGCCACTCAAAGTATAAAAGAGAAGATGATTGTTTCAGGGTAGTTGACCCTGATACGAGAGGATAACACCCCTAAACACCCTGGCTGCATTCCTGAGATCCTCATGGGCAACCCGTTCATCAATGGCATGGAGTGTCCTGATATCCCCTGGTCCGTATTCAACAACATCGAACCCCTTCTTTCGAAGCTCACGTGCATCGCTGGCTGCCCACTGCACAATCGGTTCTGCTTTGATCGTATAGACAGCGCTGATCTGGTCACAGATCCGCCGGACAATACCGGCATCCGGCGGTGTCAGTGAGGGGTTCCAGATGCTGGAGGGAGTGATTTCTGTATCAGGCGCAAAAGATCGGATCTCACTGAGGAGATCGTGGGCATCACATCCAAAGGGAAGGCGGAGATCGACCTCAAGCCTGCATTTCTGGGCTACGATATTTGCTTTTTCGCCCCCTGAGATAACCCCGGGATTATACATTATTCTGGTCAGAATAGAACGAAGATCCGGAGTCTGAAAGATTTCTTTAAGCACAGCCTCTGAATGATCGATTAAACCGGACATTGTGGGATCAATTGGGAATTCCCGGTTGTGTATCTGCTTAAGATATTCAAGAAATGCCATTGCATCCATGATAGCACTCTTTCCAAAAGCCGGATAGAGCGAGCTATGCCCGGGAGATCCTGTAAAATCTATTATAAAGCGGCAGAGTCCTTTCTGCCCGATACAGGGAGCTATTGCAGGGGTTGGCTCTGCAATGATACAGTCGGATGGCAACAGCAGCTCTTTATTGAGGAGATGATGGATCCCATGAGGGCCGCCCACCTCCTCATCGCAGACAAAGGCAAGCGAAACGGCAGGATCAAGACCCCCATCTATAATTGAGGCGATGGCCGCAATAAGGGAGGCACAGCCTCCTTTCATATCGGTACTACCCCGTCCCCAGACAAAAGTATCATCGATGAAACCCGAGTAGGGGGGATGCGTCCACCCCTCATCAAGTGCAGGCACCACATCGATATGCCCGCAGAGCAGGAGAGGATCGCCCTGTCTTCTGGAGATGAGATTGCAATGGCCGGGTTTATTCTCAATGATATCTGTAGCTATCCCAAGGGAACTGAGCAGATCGCCGAGATATCCGGCGACCTCTGAAGTATTACCCGGTGGGTTTTCACTGTTTATTTTGATGAGATCTGAACAAATCCTGACCGGATCCATGATGCCTTCCTATAGGGACTGCCTCTTTTTAAAAGATTCAAAGAGTGTTGCAAGAGATGCACCATTGTATATGCTTTTCAGAAGATCCTTTGCAAAGAGATCGTCTATCATGCTTCGGAACGCAGGTGCAGGAATTGGTTTGGTTGATGCCGGATCGAGGATAATACGGAAACTTCGGTACTGCGCAGGATCGGAATCTGAATAAATACCCTGCCAGATCGTTGGAAGTTTTGCAAAGGTTTCCGGATGATTCTCTGCAAGCCAGTTGACAAATGGTCGGAAGAGTGGACGATCCCCTTTCTTCTCCTCGTCAATCCTCCATCGCATATACTCTCCTGCCATAATTGATCGCGGCGATTCATAACTATACCCGGCAATGCTCAGGGTATAATCCACGTGAGCAACCGCATCTACCCAGTGGAACCACAACACCGGATGAAAATCAGATATGGATTCAAGAACAAGAGATTTTGAATAGAGATATTCAAGTTCCCGTGCATATTCATTTTTCTCTAATATCATAGGGGATTATATGGAGGGGTTCGGAAAAAAGGGTTACTGTGTCGGCAGATGACTTCTCCTGAAAGAATGTGTTGTTCCTCAGCAGGCTGAACAACACGGGTACCAGGAGAGAGTTAGATCATGGCGCTTTCTGGTGGGGGAGTAGTTTAACGAAATCATCTGTTAAACGGCTGGCGAAGACTGATGGCTTTATGAATCAGGTGATCCAGTTCATCACCGCTTTTCCCCCTGATATCAATTTCATTATCCCTTCTGAGGAGACAGGGCTTGAGCTTTCCATCTGATGTTACTCTGATTCTATTGCAATGAGCACAGAATTCAGTGTTATGCAGAGGACGAACTACCTCAACTTCTGCACCATCAACACAATATTTCTTCCGATGGTGCATCCTTCGTGTCAGAATCTCAGTTGCCTGTGAGGCGATCTTCTTCTCAAGTCCGTCTACATCGGCATGTGAGGTACACTCATTAAACTCCATCAGTTCTATAATCTGGAAGATCAGATCCCGGTTTCCCCTGACAAACCTGAAGAAATCGGGGATCTCATCATCATTTATTCCCTGAAGGAGAACCGTATTTAATTTGACTGGTGTCAGACCCGCATCAAGGGCGGCATCAATGCCTTCAAGAACATCTCCAAGGAGATCCTTTCCGGTGATCTGTTTATACCGGTCGTGCCTGAGCGTATCAAGACTGATATTTACTCGCGACAGACCGGCCTTCTTCAGATCATGGGCACTATCTGCAAGCAGCGTCCCGTTTGTTGTCATTGATGACTCGATATGAGGGGGAACCGAGCGGATGATTTCAATCAGATCTTCACGGAGAGTGGGTTCCCCTCCGGTAAATTTCATGCTCTTAATCGGGTGTCTGGAGAAAGCATTGATGATTCTGATAATTTCATCTGTTCTGAGTGAATTATCTGGATGGTCTTCCCCCTCAGCATGGCAATACACACAGTTGAGGTTACAGGCAGGCGTCAACGAAAAGCGTACATTTGTTACCTGACGCCCATACGGATCAATCAGCTTCTCTGTCATCTCTTGTATGGATATAGTTCCTTGCAATTATATAGGTCTCAGTACTGCCTTTGCGGGTTGCTTTTGTGCTGTATATTCTGACAGAATAGAAATTCGCCCTGACTTCAGCAAGAAAATCATTAAAGAGTTCTCCCTGAAATGTCTTCACGACAAAATTCCCACCCTGTTTCAGAACTGCCCGGGCAAACCTGAGCGCCTCTTCATTCAGATCAATTATGCGCGCCTGATCATAGCTCTTCTTGCCGGAAATCTTTGGGGATGCATCACAGGTGACAATACTGACGGGATCAATGATCCGCTGTGCTTCTGCACGTATGAGGGGATTTGTGAAATCTCCTGTTATGGTGTGTACACCCTGAAGTGGAGCAATCGGATTGAGATCAATGCCGATGATTACTCCCTCAGTAATATTCCTCAATACCTGAAGCCATGAACCGGGAGCAGACCCAAGATCGATAACCGAATCCGTGGGGCGGATAATCCCGAATTTTGCCTGAATGTCCAGCAGCTTATACGAAGCACGAGATCGGTAGCCTTCACTGGTTGCTTTGGTATAAGCCGAATCACGTGACCATTGTGAACCCATCTTCTCTCCTCTTCCCAATTAAAATGATGATAGAAATGTAACAGATCATTTATCTTTGGGCATGTCGATAATAAAACAATATAATTATCCGTATTTAGTTCGTATCATAATGATAAGGGGTTTGTGATGTTAAAAGCAACTATTGATGCAGAGACTTTCAGAGAATCGATCGACGCTATATCAGCTCTGGTTGGAGAATGCCGTCTTCATATAAGTGAGAAGGGGTTTGCAACACGGGCAGTGGATACCTCAAATGTCGCGATGATCTCACTTGAGCTGGATGCAGATGCATTTCAGTCATATGCTGCGACAGAACTTGAGATTGGACTTGATATTGCGAAATTGAAGAATATCCTCGGGATGGTAGGGAAGAGTGATCCCATTGAGCTCGAACTGGATGCTGAAAGTAAAAAACTCGCGATAAGTTTTAAAAGCTACCGATACTCGATATCACTTCTTGATACAAAGACGATCCGTAAGGATCCAAACCCGCCAACACTGAATCTTCCGGCAGTTGTGAGGGTTCCGGGCGAAACACTGAATAATGCCATTAAAGCAGCCTCAGTCGTCTCTGATAAAATTGCACTGAAGATAGAGCCGGAGCTCTCCCTCTTTACCATGATTGCAGAGGGTGATACTGACAATATCAAACTTGAACTTGGAAAAGACGATGTCGAGTTCGTTCAACCGGCAGAGGCACGATCGCTCTTCTCACTTGATTACCTCAAGGATATGGGGAAAGTGCTCGGACGCTCCCAGACTGTAGAAATACAACTCGGAATTGATCACCCGGTTCAGTTCCTCTTTCCAATCGCCCAGGATAAAGGGCGCGTCACCTATCTTCTTGCACCCCGTATTGAGGCAGATTAATGAAAATCCGGCTTGAACTGCAGGATCTTGCCCATTACCCTTTTTTAAAAGAAGCTCAGGAAGTTATTACAGCACGCGGTTATTCTCTTCGCAGCATTACCACTAACCCTGAGAACCGGGTCTACCTTGATGCAGCAGTGGATCGAATACGTGATGCCGCCCAATCAAAAAAAGGGAGGGTCTGGACAGATAGTGATGATCCATTCCTTGATATCCTCAGTTACGGCCTTGCCAGGATTCTTGTATCCTGTATCAGGAACCGCTCAGGGATTGCAACCCTTGCCAGATATGAAGCTGAACGGGCATTCTTCTTCTTACAGACTATCGAGAAGAACGATGCTCTTCGCCGTCATATCTTCCGGGAACTGGATATGCCGCTTCTTGGATCCAGTATGTCATATACCCGCTATATCGAGATCACGCAGACACTGCGGGAAGACACCTTCCGGCTTGTGAACAGGGATCTTTCAGAAGGACAGGTCTTTCTGAGTGAGGAAGAGAAAGATCTTCTTCTCCGTGAGCGGATCAGAACACTCCTCCTCGATCAACTCCCTCTTGACCTGCCAGAATCTGTTTGTGATACCCTTTCTGCACATATCCGGGTTGTTCAGTCCATTATTGCGGAACGGACCGTTGAAGAATATGGGGATATCGAGGAGTCACGGTTCCCGCCCTGCATCCATGCGCTCTTTGAAGCGGCTGTCACAGGAAAATATCTCACCCATTCAGGGAGATTTGCATTGACAACATTCCTCCATACCATCGGAATGGATGTAACAGAGATTATCAGTACCTTCTCACAAGGGAGTGACTTTAATATTGAAGTGACATCCTACCAGGTGAATCATATCATCAGCCAGGGGAGTGATGGGTATACAACACCATCCTGTGCAACCATGATGACACATGGGATCTGCTCCGGGAAGAATGCAAAATGCAAACTTGTCAGTCACCCTCTCTCATATTACCGGAAAGAGAAGAAGGCAAACAAGAAACCTGTGAAAACAAACATCCCGGATCAAAAAAACGAAGGAAAAGAAGAGATATAAATTTTATCGGGATCTTTCAATGAATATATCCGGTTCAGATTGATTTTTCTATTACCGTCGATCCCGCTCCGATGAGGATGAATATGAAGATCAGGAGAGCGAGTAGATAGGCGTATCCCGGATTCATTATCGCTGGCAGTCCAATAAGAAGAACAAGGAAGATAATGAGGCTTATAACCCCTATGGCGATGTCCATGAGCCATTTTTGCATACATATATTCTCCAGAGCAGAGGCTTAATGGTTTTCACAAAACCCCGGTCAAAACCATTGGATCACCCTGTAGATCACACTTTTTCCCATCATTGGATCCGGATGGCAACCAGAGAATCTATCACTCTCTGAAAAGATCCATAGTGTATGGTACCAGATGATCCCATGAGCCTCCTCAGGCAACATGTCACTTCGGAGACCCTCATTGAGCATTGTGTAGCAACCGGTGCAATCATGCGGGCTCTTGCCCCATATCTGAATGAAGATCCCGATCTCTTTGAGACGATCGGTATCCTGCATGATATCGATTATGAGATCGTCTCCGGAGATATGAAGAGGCACGGCATGGTTGGCGCGGATATGCTCCTTCAGGCAGGCCTGGATGAAGAGATCGCAGATGCTGTCCGGATGCACAACCATCATCTCTTTTCCGGTCATTCAACCCCGGTTGACCTCTGTCTTCAGTCCGCAGACAGCATATCCGGTCTCATTATCGCCTGTGCACTTGTAAAAGGCGGAGCAATAGAAGAGGTGACGGTAAAAACAGTGAAGAAGAAGATGAAAGACAAAGGCTTTGCAGCCGGTTGCGATCGTGAGAGGATACAGGCAATCGAACCGCTGATGGATCTCGATCTCTTTATCAGATTAGCAATCGAGGGTGTTACACGAATCTGGATGCGTTCAAATGATACCGAGAGATGAAAAAACCGACATCCTCACTTCACTCACGTATGCTGTCAGTGAGCTGAAGGAGAAGATGGATCCCCGGCTTATCCCGGAAGTCGGGAGCAATATTGTGTATGCCAGAAAGGGTGCCCGAAGCCCGGCTGATGTGGCGGGGGTGGAAGGGAGGATTGTGACGCTTCGGAAGAGCGTTCATCCGGTGGGAGAATGTGCATTTGGTGCAAGCGACCATATAGCGCGGATCGTGCTGACAGCCATGCGGTTTGACCCTGAGATCAGATCTGCGGCAAATATCAGGTTCTCCGAATCTCTTGCAGCACTTCTGGAAGAGATGAGCTTTACCATCTGCTGGTTTGACAGGGAGCATGAACCTCCTGGCATACAGACGATGGACTGGGGCGTTGCATCCTGTTGTAAGGAGGATGTCCCGGATATGATCATTGATCGCGGGGCTGTTGGTAAAGAGCCGATGATACGGATCCTTGGACCGGATCCGTCTTCGGTTACAAACACAATCATTATGTTGTCATCGCGCATTACTATTATGGAAATTTGAGGACGATATACATGGGAATCAAACCAAGTTACATTAAATCAATCGGAACCGGTCTTCTGGAAAAGCATGGCAATTACTTCTCTAATGAATTTGATGAGAATAAAACCGCCGTTTCTAACCTTAGCTCAATTGAGAGTAAAAGTGTGCGAAACCGTGTGGCGGGATACATTACCAGAAAAGTAAATACCAGAAGACGCAGATAAGCTAGCGTATGATCCATGGAATAATACCAGCAATCATAACTCCTTTTCAAAGAACAGAAACGATGTCCGTTGATACCAACGGGCTTCGTTCAAACATCGAGCATCTTTTGTCAGAGGGAATTGATGGAATTGTCCCCTGTGGTTCAACAGGGGAATCCGCAACCCTCAATTTTGCCGAACATGAAGAGATCATCGAAGAGGTGGTCTCGGCTGTCGGAGGCAGGATACCGATCATTGCCGGCACAGGTTCAAACAACACTGAAGAAGCATTGACGCTTACAAAAGCTGCAAAGAAGATTGGGGCGGACGCAGCACTTATCATAAGTCCGTATTACAACAAGCCAAATCGTGCCGGGCTTATCAAACATTATACCAAACTTGCTGACTGCGGCATCCCGATCATCGTCTATAATGTGCCATCACGGACTGGCCAGAATCTGACCCCTGATCTGATCGTTGAACTTGCTCATAATCCGAACATCATCGGAGTGAAAGAGGCAAGTGGTGATATCGGCCAGATCTCCCATATCATTGAGATGACCCGGGAACTTGACAGGGAGGTTCCATTCTCTGTTCTCTCAGGTGATGATAACATGACGTTGCCGATCCTTGCTCTTGGTGGTCACGGAGTCATCTCTGTTGCTGCAAATCTTGAGCCCGCCAGAATGGGAACTCTCTATGATGCCTGCCGGACCGGATCGTTTGTCAGGGCCCAGCAGATCCATTATGAACTGTCTCCGCTCTTCCGTGGCATGTTCATTGATACAAATCCAATACCTGTGAAGAAAGGTGTCGAGCTGAGGGGAGGAGCAGCCGGTCCGCTCAGGCTTCCGCTCACCGAACTTGACCCGGAAAAAGAAGTGGTATTGAAGGAGATGCTGAGCCATTATGATTAAAGTTGCAATTTGCGGTGCATTTGGCCGTATGGGGACAATTATCGGAAAAATGGTTGAGGAAGATCCCGATCTCACCTTTGTAGGCGGGATTGACATCCGCTCCGGGGAAACATTTGGTCAGCCGGTTGTGGAGTCAGAAAAAATCGAGCAGTTCCTCAGGGAGAGAAAACCTGACTGTCTCATAGATTTCACAATTGCGAGTGCATCAGTCAGGAACATCGAGATTGCCGCATCTGCGGGGGTGGCACTTGTCGTTGGAACAACCGGTTTTTCAGATGAGGAAGAGGCACGGATCAAAAAGGCAACAGAAGGAGTTGTGCCTATTGTCAAGACCACAAATTTCAGTGTTGGTGTCAATATCTTCTGGCAGCTGATACGAAATGCAGCTGCACTCCTCCCCGATTATGACTGTGAAGTGATCGAGGCACACCACCGGTACAAGAAGGACGCACCAAGCGGTACCGCAAAAACAATCCTGGCAATCCTTGAAGAGGAGATGGGAGCACGGGAGAAGATGTATGGCCGCGAGGGTATGACCGAACGCGCAGACGAGATCGGCGTACATGTGATACGCGGCGGAGATATCGTCGGTGACCACTCGGTTTTATTCTCAGGTAACTTTGAAACGATTGAACTCTCTCACCGCGCGTACGATCGATCGGTGTTTGCCCGGGGCGCGATCAGGGCAGCGAAATGGGTGCCCGGTCAGTCTGCGGGCACATACACGATGAAAGAGGTTCTTGGCCTCTGATCGTGGTGCGTATATCGAAACCTATTTCTTATTTATTTTTTAAACCATAGTATAGGAGGAATCCAATTGGTAGCTATTATTGATAAGGAGAAATGTACAGGCTGTGAAACATGCGTTGATATCTGCCCGACTGCTGCAATCTCGATGAATGACGAGAAGGCTGTTGTCGATGCAGATACCTGCGTTGACTGTGAAACCTGTGTGGATGAATGCCCGGCTGAAGCCATCCACATGGAATAATTCTTTTTTTTATCATCTCTGTCGGAGTTTTCCGAAAGTTAAAACTCTAACGCTTAAATATATTCTCACCCTTACTTTTCATTACTCATGATCAATGTTGGAGTTCTTGGTGCTACAGGTGCCGTTGGCCAGCGGTTCGTCCAATTACTAGCAAATCACCCATGGTTTGAACTTACCACACTTGCCGCATCCGAACGGAGTGCTGGCAAACCATACGGACAGGTCGTTAACTGGAGAGTGGATGCCCCGTTCCCTGAGACTGTAGCAGATCGTATCGTGAGCCCGACAACAGTCGAGGCTGTGAAAGATCTTGATATCGTCTTCTCCGCACTTCCTCCGGATATCGCAAAGACACTGGAGATGGAGATAGCTGATGCCGGTGTGATTGTATGCAGTAATGCATCATCATATCGGATGGACCCGGATGTTCCCCTGCTCATTGCAGAGATCAATCCCGATCACACTGGTCTCATCGATCTCCAGCATGACAGGGGGAGGGATGGGTGTATTGTCACAAATCCAAACTGCTCGACCATTATGCTTTCATCATCCCTTGCACCACTGATTCCACTTGGTATCTCTGGTGTTACGGTTGCAACCCTTCAGGCGATATCCGGCGCCGGATTTGATGGCATTCCTGGTATGGCGATATTTGATAATGTCATTCCCTATATTGGATCTGAAGAGGAGAAGATGGAGAGTGAGCCAAAGAAGATTCTGGGTACATTTAATGGAGCTGAGATTGAACCCGCATCTTTTCCCATCAGTGCAAGCTGTAACAGGGTGCCGGTTATTGACGGGCATCTGATGTCCATCTGGATTGACGCTGAGTATGGTGCCGCTGAAGCAAAGAACGCCTTTACCGGATGGAGGCCCCCATTCTCCGGACTGCCAACCCAGCCAGATGAGACATTACACATCTTTGAGGAACCCGATCGTCCCCAGACCCGGCTGGATCGAAACAGGGGTAATGGGATGACGATCTCAATTGGCAGGATCAGGGATGGCATCCGCTATACCGCTATGGGACATAACACGATCAGAGGGGCAGCTGGCTCGTCTGTTCTCAATGCTGAGCTATTGAAGACAAAGGGTTATATTTGAGGGATCACATGCAGACAGATAACACAGTATTCGTTGGTAACAAGCCGGTTATGAATTATGTACTGGCAGTCGTGACACAATTCAATAATGGCGCGGAAATGGTTGCCATCAAGGCCCGGGGAAAAGCAATCTCACGTGCAGTGGACACCGCAGAGATTTCATTGAACCGATTCCTTGAGGGTGTGGGAAAGAAGGATATCTGTACCTCAACAGAAGAGATTGAGACAGATACCGGCAGGACTAATGTATCGAGTATCGAGATCGTCCTCACAAAGACACTCTGAAACACATTTTCATCTTCTCTGAATGAAGATGGTTTCCATTTTTCCCCTTCATTTTTCCAATAGTCTCAATAGGCATCATACATGCAGTCTGATGTCGTGTTCAACAGGGTTCCGACCAGAAACACTATAATTATATGAAACATATATATTTTGATGAAAACAGGCATTCTTGTCGCGGCACTCCTTATACTCGCCCTATCTTGTATGCCTGTTGCCGCATCTGATCCCGAAAACAGGTACAGCTATATCACCTTTGAGACCGTTGATATCGCTCTTGACGGAGCAGATGCTGTTGTTACGGTCAATTATTCAATTGATACCGGGGTTCAGGTATTGGTTATGCTCCTTGGGAACCATGATCTCAGGACAAAAGTACTCCGTTCAATGAATTTTGAAGATGCAAGAATTCAGTATGCTGATCTTGAACAGGCAATTTTCACCGTTGATGGTGCATCTTTTGATTATGGTGATGGATCATTCTGGTTCCCACGCCATTCATTCATGGTTACTGTTCCAAAACTTACGATACAGACGCCACAATCTGCCCGTCAGTTCTTCATGATTAATGAGATGGAAGAGGGTTTTGGGTACTTTGCTGCCCGGCCATAATCACGATATACAAAGGGCTTTTCAAGGTCTGAAAAATAGTGTTTTTTGAGCGGCCAGATCCACCTGAGATCAGATTCTTTCAAAATCGATGTATCCTTTCTCCGGATTTGTGTGTAAGAGGCGTACCTGCACTCTCTGACCTACCTTCAATCCATCCTCGTTCTGTACGACTCGTCCTTCTACAGGAGGATCAACGATCCTGACATAGGTTCCTTTCTCTGAGGCGCCGGTGACAAGGCCCCTGAAAGTCTCACCAACCCTCTCCATTAAAAGAACTGCACCCGCTGCTTTTCTCATAAACCGTTCTACCTTTTTTGCAGCTTTTTCCGTGGCTGAAAGGTGTCCGGCAAGCATTGACAGCTCATCGATATCATAGGGAGACGTTTTCCTTTCAATACTGGCTTTGATCAGCCTCTGGATGATAATATCGACATATCGCCTGTTTGGTGCTGTACCATGGGTATAATCTGTTACTGCAAGGGCAAAATGCCCAACCGAATCTTCATCCGGCGCTACTGCCACATATTCACCAGGCCCCATCAGCTTGACAATGGTAAGGGAGAGATCTGGAAAAGACTCGGGATCTTTCTTCTTCATTGCAATAAGGAAGGAAGCAAGTGCCTGGACATCCGGATCAGCAGGTAATCTGAAATGGTGTGAGGCCGCTTCTTCAACAATACCCTGCCAGTTTCTCGGAGTCCTGACGATCCGCTGGATCATCGGATATGATCCTTCATTCAGGCGGGCAACAAGGGTCCTGTTTGCGGAGATCATAAACTCCTCTATAAGAGAATGGGCCGGACTCTCCTGTTGGATGACAAGGCCGGTTACATTGCCCTCAACCATAACAGGCGAGGCTTCTATTGTCTCAAGATCCAGAAATCCCTGCTCGGCTCGTTCCTCTTTCATCTTCTGAGCTGCTTCATGCTGAAGGAGGAGCTGCTCCTCAAGTGCCGGGATAGCAAGGTCTTCATAGGGAAATACAGCCTTGTCTTCGAGCCATTCTCCGACAATTTCATACACCAGCTTTGCTTTGTTCCGGACGATTGCCGGGTAGATTTCGCCCGGACGGATTGAGCCATCTGAAAGAACGGTATATTCGATAACCATTGCAAGTTTGTCTCTGTTTGGGTGGAGAGAGGTGATATCTTCTGAGAGACGAACCGGAAGCATCGGATAGGTTACAACACCGGTATAGATGGAGGTTCCATGTTTTGCGGCCTGCCGATCGGTTGCCGATCCTTTTCCAACGAGATGATCGACCTCAGCTATTGCTATCTTCACCAATATTTCGTCATCCGGCCCCCTTTCACAGAACTGTATCTGATCGATATCCATCGTGTCATGGTTATCAATTGAGACCCAGAGAAGGGATCTGAGATCACGGGCAGATTTTCTCTCTTCTGGCGGGATCTCTTCATTGAGTTGTTTCACTTCCGAGATAACACGCTTTGGAAATTTTGGCGAGAAACCATATTGTTCCATTGCCTGGTCTGCGATCTTCCTGAGGTCCGGGATTTTTTGGGAGGGCATAAGAAGTGATTTTGGTGTAGCTGGTGATGAAGGTGTTGGCGCTTTTTCCCTCATAACTCAGGTGAACAGATAAGGGTAGGTTTGGTTTTTTCAATCCAGTAGGCGATGGAAGAGTTCATGAGTATTTTCGGCAGCTGGCAGGAGCGAAACATATATAAAGCGCATATATGATGAATGGGTATGCCAGTGATCACCACTTCCGATGGCATCTCCCTCCGGTATGCAGTTTATGGAGATGGCCCGACAATCGTTTTTGTACTTGGGTATGGAATGACGCTTGATGAGTGGCCATCGCGGCTGGTCTCACACCTTGCGAGATCGCACCGGGTCATCCTCTACAATCACCGCGGAGTATCCGGTGAACGGAACCCGGAAATTGAGTTTACGATCCCTCAGGCGGCACGGGATCTTCATGAAGTAATCACACAGCTTGCAGGCAGGGAAAGGGTGGGAGGAGAGAGGAGAGAAGAAAAGAGGGAGGAAGAAGAGAAAGAAGAGGATGGTAACAAAGAGAGGCCTGTGCATATCGTCGGATACTCTATGGGCGGGATGATTGCACTTGAATATGCAGTTCTCTATCCGGATTCTGTAGGTCGCCTTGTTCTCCTGAATGCCGACTGCGGTGGGGTGCTGAAGATTCCGGCAGAGGAGTGGGTCACAGCAGAGATGGCAAAAGAGCTCTCCACCCCCGAGGCATACCTTGAGCGTGCAGGCAGGCTTCTGCTCACGGAATCATACCGCTGTGAACACCCAGACCCTCTGAGCTGGTTTGTGGATTATGGGGAGGTGGCTGACCCCCATGCAGTCAGGGAGCAGTTTGATGCGATGCTGTTATGGGAGGGGGTCTGTCCGGATCTCCATACAATCCGCTCTTCGGTACTTATTATTGCTGGCGATCAGGATATTGTTATCCCACCGGAGAATGCTGAAATCCTTGCAGCAGCCATACCGGATGCTACACTCCATATATTGAAAGGGCAGGCACATGGGATGATCTTCTGTGAGCCGGTGAGGGTTGCCGAGATGATCGAGGAGTTTCTTGGGTGAGTGGGGGGATGAGTAATGATGAGCCGGGTGGGGTGGAGATGAGTGAGGATGAATTAGAGATGAGCAGCGGATATGGTGGTAAGACACAGAAATATCTGATTGTCATAGAGAAGGCTGAAACAAACTTCTCTGCATACTCCCCGGATCTCCCTGGTTGCGTAGCAACCGGAAAAACCCTTGAAGAAGCAGAGGAACAGATGTATGAGGCGATTGTTTTTCATCTTGAAGGGCTGGAGGAGGATGGGGTGACAGGATTCAGTGAGGATTTACAACATCAAATTGATGAAATGCTGAAATTTGACAAATAATATTATTGCTTAAAGATGCATACTATCTTCAAATGAGTGCCGAATCCATCTCCATGGAAGAGATGAAAAAAGAGATCGATATTCTCAAAAAAGAGATTAAAAAGATCAAATCAAATATGATCGATCAAGATTCTATCCTTACCGAAGAGGATTATATCTCACTTTGCGAACCCCTTG
>NPID01004419.1_pt2 | contig 59017 bp, 59 predicted proteins | sample 8637491 | NCBI WGS metagenome assembly NPID01 (sample SAMN07420843, study PRJNA396082) | bioreactor metagenome | isolation source: sample BA6 brine-fed electro-methanogenic bioreactor BA | place: Japan: Kochi | collected 2016-06-14 | reverse complement strand
TACCGCGGCGGTGCCCGTGCAGCTTGCCCTTGCGGAGTTTCTGGAAGGAGGGGGATTTGACCGTCATCTGAGACGGATCCGTCCGCTCTACAGGAGCCGTATGGAAGCCCTCACCGGGGCGGTGCAGAGGAGCTTTCCCGCGGGAACGCGTATAAATATTCCCGAAGGTGGACTGGTTCTCTGGGTGAAGATGCCGGAAGAGATCAATGCCCTTGATCTGTATACCCGAGCCCGCGGACGCGGTATTCACATTCTGCCAGGCGCGCTTTTTACCCTGACTGGTCTTTTCCGCAGCTCCCTGCGGTTCTCCTTTGCACGTGCGGACGCCGGGTGCATTGAGGCCGTCGAGGAGCTTGGCAGAGAGATACGCTACATGTGTTTCCAGAAACGGTAGTTGCTTTTTTCAATTTCTCCGATTTCCGGCAGGGGAAAGGACAGCTGCCTTCCTCCACCGGCAAAGATGAAGCCTTTGCGGATATAGCGGTAACTTATGTAATCGATCGAACTGTCAAGGCATAGCCCTTTGGTGTGCTTTTCCGGAGTGCTGCGGATCTCCTCGAAGGCGTCTCTGAGGCTCGAGGGGTGAATGCTCTTTATCGGTGTCTGCTTAAAGGGATTCTGTTCAAACTCTTCAAGAAAAGCCTCTATGTCGAGTTCTATCTGTGTATAGAACAGTTTAGGTGCTCCCTTCGGGTTGTCCGGGTCGGTAATGTACCTGCCGAAACTGGAACAGTCGTATCTGGATAGCACCAGCATTCTCAAGGGGGCAATTTCGGCGTAGATCCTGACGCTCTTTTCATCTTCCTTCCGGGAGATTGCTCCCGGCGGGAGGGACAGGCAGTCTCCTTCAGGATTTACAAGATGAAGGGTCTGTACGAAATCGAGGTCTATGTGTTCAAGAACGCGATAGCTTGAAATAAACTTGGTTGCCTTGGGGCGGCCGTCCTCATGAGGGCGTATTTCCGGAAGCAGTTCGCCTATGGGGAAGTAGGGATGGCGGAATCCCGGATCAATTTCAGCAAAGATGACTTTCCCGCTGTAATAGCGTGAGGAGCCGGAGGTGTAGTGTTCGCTGAATTTTTCCGGCGGATACTGGCTTCCCACCAGAGCGACATTCGGATGCAGGATCAGGTAAAGGTGTACGGGATGACTCATCAGATCAACCTCCATGAATTTGCAGAAATACCGGTGCAAGTACCAGGCTCACAACGGCCATCAGCTTAATCAGAATATTGAGAGCGGGTCCGGCGGTATCCTTGAAGGGGTCTCCCACGGTGTCCCCGACGATGGAAGCCTTGTGTGCTTCCGAACCCTTTCCTTCCTCCTGCCGCTCCTCGATCATTTTCTTCGCGTTATCCCATGCTCCGCCGCTGTTGGACATGAAGATGGCGAGGGCTACGCCGCTTGCTGTAACACCCATCAGAAGCCCTGCCACCATCCTCGGACCGCCCAGGAGGCCGACAAGGGTCGGAGTGATCACCGCGGTAACGCCCGGAAGGATCATGTGCCTGAGGGCAGAAACGGTGGAAATGTCAACACAGGCACGGTAGTCAGGTTCTTCGGTCTCGGTCAGGATCCCCGGTCTCTCCCTGAACTGCCGCCGCACCTCGTTTATCATTGCAAAGGCTGCTTCTCCGATCGCCTCCATCGCCATGGAGGAAAAAAGATAGGGGATAACCGCCCCGAGAAGAAGACCCGCCAGCACCCTTACATCGGTAAGGTCAATGGTCTCAAGTCCGGCCTGCAGACGGTAGGCGGAAAAGAGGATGATGCTGGTCAGTGCCGCCGATCCGATGGCGAAGCCTTTTCCGACCGCCGCGGTGGTATTTCCGACCGCGTCCAGCCTGTCGGTGACCTTTCTCACCTCGGGAGGAAACTCGGCCATCTCGGCCAGTCCTCCCGCATTGTCGGCTATCGGGCCGTAAGCGTCAACCGCCAGCTGAATGCCGAGGGTCATAAGCATCCCAAGGGCTGCCACCGCAACACCGTAGAGTCCCGCCAGAGCGGAGGCTCCCAGAATGGCCGCGATAATCACCAGGACCGAGGGAAAGGCGGAAAGCATGCCGACGCCCAGGCCGGTAATAAGATTGGTGGCAACCCCCGAATCGCACGCCTTAACAATCCGGAGTACCGGCCGGGTGCCGGTACCGGTGTAATGTTCGGTCAGCATGCCGATCAGGGTTCCGGAAATCAGTCCGACCATAACGGAACCCCAGATGACCGCATATCCCGGAATCTCCGATTCAGCTGCTCCTGAGGGAAAAAGAAGACGAGCAATAACCAGGGCAGAGAAGGATGCGATGAGGGCAGCCGTCAGGGTCCCCCGGTTGAGCGCCTTCTGGGGATCCGAGTTCTTTCCCATCCTCACAAAGAAGGTTCCGATAATGGAAGCGAAAATACCGCTTCCGGCCAGCAGAAGGGGAAATACCGCCGCCTGGGGTGCGATAACCGAGCCGAGAATCATGGTGCCGATAATGGAGCCTGCGTAGCTTTCGAAAAGGTCCGCTCCCATCCCGGCCACATCGCCCACGTTGTCTCCAACGTTGTCGGCAATGACGGCAGGGTTGCGGTGGTCATCCTCGGGAATGCCTGCCTCCACCTTTCCCACAAGGTCTGCTCCAACATCGGCGGCCTTCGTGAAGATACCCCCGCCGACACGGGCAAAAAAAGCCATGAGGCTGGCACCGAGAGAGAAGCCGGACAGAAGGGGAAGGCTTACCGACGCCAGAGAGGCGGGAGTATTGTCGATGCAGAGGTTTACCGCGGTGATGATGGCCGTTATACCAAGAAGGGCAAGGCCGGTTACCGCCATGCCCATGACGCTTCCGCCTCCGAAGCTGATGCTGAGAGCCGGGCCGATACCCCGCTGCGCGGCTTCGGTGGTGCGGGCGTTTCCGGCGGTGGCAACCCGCATACCGACATAGCCTGAGAGTGCCGACAGGGCGGCCCCGAGAAGAAAACCTGCCGCCTGAAAGCGCAGCGGTCCCCTGTTCAGGAGAAAAAGTATCAAGGATCCTGCTGTCGTGAAAAAGGCGAGGACCCGGTACTCCCGTCCGAGAAACGCCATAGCCCCTTCCCGGACATAACCGGAAATGCGAAGCAGCTTCGCGTTTTCCACGGGAATGCGGTAGATCAGAATAGTCCTGACAAGCACGTAGAGAAGGGCGGCAAGAGTGCCGCCCAGGGGCAGAAGGAGCATTGCACTGTTCATTACTCCGATTATATCATCGGAATTTCGTGAATCAAGCAGGATTTCCGAAAATCTCCAGAAGCCCCGACCGGAATGTTTCCAGAAAATCGGTACAGTACTCATCTTTTCCGGTCAGCGCACGTATGGCCCTTGCCATTGCGCCCGATTCCCGGCTTATCTCGAGGTAGGCAGCTTCCTGTCCCAGTGCGGCGCACATGGACAGAAAAGCGGTATTGAGAAGTTCCCCGCCGGGCAGTCCGTAGGAAATATTGTTGAGGCCGCAGATGGTTTTGTAGCGGGGATACCGCTCTTTTACCTGTTTCAGGGTCTGCAGGTAGATGTTTCCGTTTTCCGTATCTACCGAAAGAGGAAAAACCATACAGTCCAGGTATACATCTTCGGATGCTATGCCGTGCTCCCGGATCGCCGATTCCAGTATCGGCATTACCCGCATCCGTCCTTCGACATCGGAAGGCATTCCCGATTCATCGTGCATTATGGCAGTAACCAGGGCATTGTGCTCCCGTACCAGGGGAAGGATCGCTTCCATTCGATCCTTTTCGGCGGTAATGGAATCCACCATCGGACGGCCGTGACGGTGAACCTTAAGTCCCGCCCGGTGAGCTTCGGGGTTGGGGCTGTCTATACAGAGGGGGATTTCAAGTTCATCCTGAATAGTCCTGAACATCCATTCAATATCATTCGGCTCGGTCTCTATACGGCTGCCGCAGTTGATCGCGAGCATCTGTGCGCCGTATTCGATTTGCATCTTCGCCAGGCGAAGCAGCTCCGGGCGGTTCCGTGTCTCTATCATCTCATCGATTCCATTAACACTGGTATTTATAACCGCTCCAATAATCTGCATGTGTCCTCCTTGTGTTTGTATCGTTTTGAAAACGTTATCGAAAGCGTTTTCCAAGACCCGATGGATGATTGTAGGTGTCCGGGAGGAATATGTCAAACCGAAAGCACCAAAAAAAACCAGCGTGTTAAATTTTTCCCTTCCAGAAGTACTCCGCTTGACGCTGGAGGGGGCGGAGTAGTGATTGTCCTGAGAAATGAGTTGACAACGGGATGAGAGCTAGAGTATTCTGAACGGGTAAGTTATCTATACATCTATACCATTTGTTTGGGTGTGAGGGTTATATGGAAATCGATAGAAAAAGTCATGTTCCCGTGTACTGGCAGATCAAGGAGGATCTCCACCGGCAGATAATGCAGGGGGAAATCCTTCCGAAAGAGCGGATACCCTCGGAGCCGAAACTTGCCGAATCCTACGGGGTCAGCAGGCTGACCGCGCGCAATGCGGTAACCGAACTTGTCAATGAAGGCTATCTGCACCGTGTACACGGCCAGGGGACCTTTGTCACAAAGCCGAAGTTTGAAGAGAGCGGTGCGCGCTTCAGCGGCTTCTTCGATACCATGACCCGGAAAGGGTACAAGGTAAGCTCCAGGGTTCTCGTGAATGAGGAGATTATACCTGATTTTGAGGTACAGGAACAGCTGAAACTGGCGGAAGGGAAGAAGGTTTACCGGATAAAGCGGCTGCGTTTTGCGGGGAAGGAGCCGATCGGTATTCAGGATGTCTATATTCCCGCCGATCGCTGTCAGGGCATTGGCGAACTGGATCTGGAGAACGATTCCATCTATCGCTTTCTGGCGGAGGAGAAGCTGCTGAACCTCAAAAACGCGAAGGAGAAGCTCGAGGCTGTCTCGGCGGACGGCGAACATGCCGCGCTCCTCGGGATTCAGGCGGGAGATCCCGTTCTTTTTACGAGGCGACTGACAACTCTGACCGGGGACATTCCGATTGAGTACAGTTTAAGCTGGTACCGCGGCGACAGTTATGTTTTTGAAGTGGATATTACTTAGCATTATTAACCGAATGCGTGATGCTGCAGGTGAAGGAGAAATAATATAATGGACAAGACAAGAAGAATGCGGAGGATTTTCCGCAGCGACGGCCGGGCTCTCATAGTGGCCATGGATCACGGCACCAATGCGGGAGCGGTAAGAGGACTGGAACAGCCCTCGAAGGTTATTCAGGCTGTAGTTGAAGGCGGCGCAGACGCAATAATTGCCAATATGGGCTTTGCGAAGCGTTTTGCTTCCGAGCTGGCCGGGGTCGGTTTTATTGCCCGGATGGATATAGCTCCTACGATGATAGGAAAAGGTCATGAAAGCCACTTGATCTACGAAGCGGAGTATGCTCTGCGTCTCGGTGCCGATGCGGTCATAGTAAACGGCGGACCCGGAGTCGGGGTGGAAGAGGCAACCCTTCCCAACATCGCGGCGATGGTCGAAATTTGCGATGAACTGGGACTGCCGGTGGTCGGCGAGATGAGTCCCGGAGGTTTTGATTCCGATCCTTCCCTCAGGACCCTGGATAATATTGTTCTCGGTGCGCGGATTGCGGCGGAACTCGGCGTGGATTTCGTGAAGACCATATACACTCCCGGTTTCGAGAAGGTTATCGAGGGCTGTTTCTGTCCCGTAGTCGTTCTCGGAGGTGCAAAGACCGATGATACCGGTGCCTTTCTTGCATCAATTGTCGATGCTGTTTCCCGCGGAGGAGCGGGGGTTGCAATAGGCAGAAACGTGTGGGGCGCCGCCAAGCCGGCATCCATGGCGAAGGCTCTTGCTGCCATCGTCCACGAGGGAGCCGACGCCGGAGCGGCACTGGAAATCTATAATTCCGGCCGCAACTGAAGAGGCTGAGCAATGAAAAAGACAATGAAACAGGCGGTAATGACGGCTCCCGGAGAGATTGAACTTCGGGAAACCGCGATACCGGAGTACGGCGACGGTGAGGTGCTGGTAAAGATCGATGCGGTCGGTCTCTGCACCTGGGAGCAGAAGTATTTCGCCGGTGTACCCGGCTCTTACCCCTTTGTCGGCGGCCATGAAATCTGCGGAACCGTGGCGGCGGTGGGAAAGGATGTCGCTCAGAGTCTCGAAGCAGGTGACAGGGTGGTCGTGGCCAGTCTGACCCGCTGCGGGGAGTGCTACTACTGCAGAAGGGGACTGGACAACCTCTGCATGAATACCGGCAGCGAGTCATCTCCCGGCGCAATGTGGGGGCCCGGCGGCTTTGCAGGCTACTTCGCGGCCCGGGGCTATGAAGTATTCAAGATAGACAACGGCGTCGATCCGGCCGTCGGCACCCTTGCCGAGCCGCTTGCCTGTGTCATCAGGAGCGTGGAGCGTGGAGCGGTGGAGTTCGGTGATGTTGCCGTCGTCCTCGGCGGAGGTGTCATGGGCATTATCCACCTGCTTCTCGCAAAGGCCCGGGGCGCGCGTGTTATCATGAGTGAGCCCGATGCCGGCAGGCGGGCAAAGGCGATGGAACTGGGAGCGGTCCGCGCGGTGGATCCCCTGAGCGAATCCNNCAAGGATGCGGTACTCGAAGAAACGGCAGGCATCGGTGCCCGGACCGTCTTCTTTACCGCCGGCGGCGCAAAGGCGATAGCCGGTGCGATGGATGTCCTGGCGAAAAACGGTACTCTCGTGGTATACGGAGCGACTCCGAAGAAGGATATCCTTGAGCTGGACCCGTCGGTGCTGCACTATGATGAAATATATCTTACCGGCGTTACCAAACACACAAAGGAGAGTTTCCGTCAGGCTGCCGAACTTATCAGCCGCGGAGAGCTTCCCCTGGAACGACTTATAAGCGGCCGGAAACCATTTACCGAAATAAAAGAGGCCTTCGGGCTTTCGGGCTCTCTCGATACCTATCGCATTGTCGTGGAAATGCAGGCGGAACGTTAGAGCCTATGGAAGCTGCATCCCCCCTTTTCTTCGGTTACGATCTGGGATCTCACGGAGCCAAGGGGGCGCTTTTCAATCTTTCCGGGCGGATGATCGCTTCCGCCTCGCGCAGCCATGCCATTTCCCGGCCGGCACCGGGATGGCAGGAGCAGGATCCGGATAAGCTCTGGTGGAGGGAGTTTCTCGAGATAAGCGGGGAACTGACGGATGCGCTTTCCCTCTCGGGGGAGCGGGCGGAGATTGCGGGAATCGGCATAACCGGTTTTGTTCCCGGTCTCTGCGCTCTTGACCGGGAAGGTATCCCGGTCAGGCCGGCCATTATGCATACCGATCTGAGGGCCGGCGTCGAGCTGGGGGAGCTTAACCGACTACTGTCTGAGCCTCTGACCCTGGGAACCCTTCTTCCGAAGCTTCTCTGGATACGGAAGAACGAACCCGGCAGCTTTGAAGCGATTGCAAAAGTCCTTGTTCCCCACGCATATCTGGTCTACCGGCTGACCGGGAGGATGGTCTGTGATTATGATACCGCGTCAATCTACGGGGGGATCTTCGATGCGGAACGTCATGACTGGGACCGCGGGGTATGCGCAGCACTGGATATAGATCCCTCCATGTTTCCCGAGCCGGTACCGGTTACCGCCTGTATCGGTACCCTGAGCCCGGAAGTATCCGAGCTGCTCTCCATTTCCCCGTCGGCCCGGGTCATTGCCGGAAGCGGAGACAGCTTTGCCGCCCTGGCAGGGGAGGGGGCTGTGCATCCGGGAGATCTCATGATCTACCTCGGAACCAGCGCCACCAGGATCCTGGTAGAGGCCCCCTTCGGTGAAATTGCGGAAGGTCCCCACTACGGTGAGGGTCGGGCCTCCTTTGTGGGCCGCATATTCTCCTGCGGCGAATCTATGGAGCACTACCGTTCCCTCCTTGGTCACAAGGGCTGGAAGGATCTCGACCGTGCGGCATCCGAAACCCCTCCGGGATCCGGCGGGGTCGTGGTTTTTCCCCACCCGAAACAGAGGGGAGATGAAGATTCGGGAATGCTCGACAGGGAGAGTATCGTCGGACTGGAGACCAACCATGGACAGGGCCACCTGTTCAGGGCCTTTCTGGAAGGGGTGGCGTATCAGCTGAAGGATGATTATGAAGGGATCGCGGGTAGGGTGGGCCGGGTGCTGCTTGCCGGAGGGGGCGCGCGCAGCAGCGTATTCTGTTCGATTATAGCCTCGGCCCTTGACCGGATCGTGCTGACAAATCCGAACGGCGGCGGAGCGGCCGGAATGGCCCTGCTGGCAGCCTGGAGCCTTGGCTATGGGGACTCTCCGGAGAGCCTTGCGGAGCGCTGGTTTTTCGGCAGGATTGAACACCGCCCCGACGAGGAAAGTGCCGAAATGTACCGCAGAAGTTTTCCGGTCTGGAAAGAGATCAGGAGCAGAATGGATGCGGTACAACGTCTTATAGACCCTTGAAATATTATACGAAATTCGCATAAAAACGGTTTCAAATCCTTGACAAGTGGCCCTCCGGTGGTGTTAAGTATAGATACAAAGTGCTCCGAAGCCTTCCGGAACAGTACTCCCGCGGGAGAGTCCATGCGGTTCCGTTTGCCACTGTTTTCGCTCGTCGCAGGAAGTGAAACAAGACGGACAAGCGGAAACGATCTTTTTCGGGAAGGGGGAACACCCATGGATTTGTCCATCGAACTGTGCGGAATAAAACTTAAAAGCCCGATTGTGGTTGGATCGGGACCGATCAGCTATGGAGCCGAAGGCATGATCCGCGCCTTCAGGCACGGAGCCGGGGCGGTGGTCACCAAAACCATACGGGATCAGCCCGCAATCAATCCCTTTACCCATATAGCCCTCTCGGACCAGAAAAGCATGATCAATGCGGAGAAGTGGTCGGACTTTCATGGTGATCAGTGGGTGGAGAAGGAGATCCCCGAGGCAAAGGCCGCAGGGGTTGTGGTAATCGGGAGCATCGGCCACACACCTGAAGAGGTGGACAACTGGCTGGTTAAGGTGGACAAAGCTGGAGCCGACATGATCGAGCTTGTCAGCTACACCGAAGATACCATCCGCGAAATGATGAAGCGTGCCCGCAAGCTGACAAAAAAACCGATATTCGTAAAAATCAGCCCCACCTGGCCCGATGCGGTACAGACCGCCTTCGACGTTATCAGTCTCGGAGCCGACGGTATTACCGCCATGGATTCGGTCGGCCCCGTTCTGAGAATCGACATAAAGACCGGAAGACCCATGCTCGGCGGTGTCTACGGCCATGGCTGGCTCACGGGAAGCGCAATAAAGCCGATTGCCCTGCGTTATGTGGCCGAAATAGCTGCGAAAACAGAACGGCCCATCATCGGCCTGGGGGGCGTCATGAGCGCCGAAGACGGGGTGGAGATGATGATGGCCGGAGCCTCTGCCATCGGTGTCTGCACCTTTCCCATCCTCAAGGGGACCAAAGCGATGGTCGGGCTGGTGAACAAGATTGAAAAACTTGCGGGAAAGCTCGGATACAGGAGTCTTTCGGAAATAAAGGGACGTGCTCTCGAATATCTTATTCCCGAAGAGGAGAAGAAGAAGTTCGAGTTCTACTACGATCCGGAAAAGTGCATCGAATGCGGACGCTGCGTGACCGTCTGTTCCTATGCGGCCCGTTCCATGGACGGAAAAAAGATGTTCCTCGACGAGGATCTCTGCCGCTACTGCGGACTGTGCGTAAGCGTCTGTCCCACCGAAGCACTGACAAGAAGCGAGTTGGGAACATGAAAAGAGCAATGAAAAAGATAGTCTGCGGCGGAACCATCGTTTCCCCCGGCGGCCGTCAAGAGGCCGATATTCTGATCGAAGACGGAAAAATCAGTGCCATCGGATCTGGACTTGCTGCGGAAGCGGGTGAAGAGGTTGAAAAGATCGATGCGACCGGGAAGCTGGTACTTCCCGGAATAATTGATGCACATACACACTACCATCTGGAGAGCCGCGGGACCGTAACAGCCGACAGCTTTTTTGAAGGCAGCCGGGCGGCCGCATTCGGCGGAGTGACCACGGTGGTGGATTTCGCCGACCAGGAGCCCGGGCAGAGTCTCCAGCAGGCAAGCCGCGAGCGGATCGACGCCATGAGCGAAGGCATAGCCTGCGATTTCGCGCTCCATCAGTCGGTCTACACCATGCACGAAGGTATCCCAGGAGAGCTGGAGAAGCTGAAGGCTCTCGGTGTTACGACAGTCAAGATTTTTACCACCTATAAGCGTGAGGGTTACCTCATTGAGGAATCCGGTCTCAAGCGGCTCTTCGAGCTGTGCCGGGACCTGAAGCTGATGGTTACCGTCCATGCGGAGGATGACGAGCTTATCGAAGAGCTGGAAGCGAAGCATGAAGGCGAAGCTCTTCCTCCTGCCATGCACCCCGTGCTCCGGCCTTCGGAGAGCGAGTACCGTGCGGTTAAAAAGATAGGCGAGCTCGCCCATTCGGCGGGCATGCCCATCTATATTGTCCACCTCTCCTCCGCCCGGGGCTATGACGCCGTGCGCGAACTGAAAGCCCGGGGCGTAAAGATAATGGTGGAGACAACCCCCCATTACCTGCTGCTTACCAACGACCTGCTCAGCGGCGATGAGGCGCAGAAGTACATAATGACCCCTCCGCTGCGCCGTCCGGAGGATAACGAGGCACTCTGGAGGGGAGTGGAATCGGGAGATATCGAAATTATCGCCACCGACCACTGTTCCTTTACCCGGGAGCAGAAGCTTTCTTCGGACAGCGTCATAAGCATTCTGCCCGGCATACCCGGCAGCGAGGAACTGCTTCCTCTGGTGCATACCGAGGGAGTGGGGAAGGGGCGGTTCGGCCTCGAAAAAATGGTCTCCCTGCTTTCGGAAATGCCTGCAAAGGCCTTCGGACTCTATCCGAAAAAGGGAGCGATAGCAGTGGGAAGCGATGCCGACCTCGTCATCTTCGATCCCGGCAGGGAATCCGTCCTTACCGATTCAGGACAGCACACTGCCGCGGGCTACACACCCTACGACGGCTGGAAGGTAAAGGGAATGGCCGACACCACTATCCTCCGGGGAGAAGTAATCGTCGGCAATGGAACATATTACGGAAAAGCGGGAACCGGTCGTTTTCTGAACGCCGGAGTTCCGGAAATCTACAGGAGGTCCTGAAACGTGAAGTATCAGGTAGTAAACAAACCGGTAAACCGGGTGGATGCGCTTGAGAAAGTGACCGGCCAGGTCAAGTATGTAGCGGATATCAATTTCGGCCACCAGCTTTATGCAAAGACGGTCTACGCAAAGTATCCTCATGCGAAAATTGTAAAGATCGACACATCCAAAGCGGAAGAGCTGGAAGGCGTCGCCGCGGTCATTACAGCCCGGGATGTTCCGGCAAGCAACAGCATGTTCGGCCGCTTCCCGGTTCTCGCCGACAAGGAAGTGAAGTACATAGGCGACGGAGTGGCTGTTGTGGCCGCCGAAACGAAGGCCCTTGCCGAAAAAGCGGCTGCACTCGTGGAGGTGGAATACAAGGAGCTTCCCGGAGTCTGGAGTGTGGATGAAGGCATAGAGGCAAAGCTCAAGGTGCACGACGATCTCAATGACAATGCCATCGAAGGAACCCGCTATCCCATGTACATGGGCGATGTGGACAAAGGCTTTGCCGAGGCCGATACAATAATCGAACGCTCCTACAGAACCCAGTTTGCCGATCAGGCATACATTGAACCGGAAGTTATCATAGCTCTGCCCGACCCCTACCGGATCGGGGTGGAAATTCACGGATCAATCCAGAATCCCTATTCGATAAGGGAAAACGTGGCAAAGGCCCTCGGACTGAAACTCAGCCAGGTGCGTATTGTCCAGGGAACCATCGGCGGAAGTTTCGGGGGCAAGGATGAATCGGTCATGATGATGGCCGCACGCTGTGCGATTCTGGCCCTCAGGACAAACCGTCCCGTAAAAATGGTGCTTACCCGGGAAGAGTGCTTCAGCGAAAGCTGCAAGCGCCACGCCTATCTTTCCCACTACAAAATCGGGGTGAAGAAGGACGGTACCATTACCGCCATTCAGGACAACGTTTTCGTACAGGGCGGAGCCTACAACAACAAGGCCATGTTCACCAACTGGAGAGGATCGGTCCATGCGGCGGGAGCCTACTACTGCCCCCATGTGAAAACCGACATCGGCGGCATCTACACCAATACCATCTACGGCGGCGCTTACCGCGGCTTTTCCGCTCCCCAGCTGGTCTTTGCAAACGAGTCTCTCATGGACGAGGTTGCCGATGAACTGGGAATGGATCCGAAGGAGTTCCGTCTCAAAAACTGTCTCAAGGCCAATGACGAGATACCCACGGGACAGATTCTGAAACCCGGTCTGATTGAGGTACCCCTTTCGGATATGATCGAAGACACCTGTACGCGGGCAGGCTGGGACGAAAAACGGAAATCATTTGCCGAATACAATAAAACTTCCGGAGCGGTCAAGAGGGGAATCGGCATGTCCATTACCTTCCGCGGAACCGGGCTCGGGGGCGAGGGCATAGACACGGCAGGCGCTACCATTACCATAGACAAGGACGGAAGCGTCAACATTCAGAGCAACATGATCGAAATGGGCCAGGGAATGAGAACCGTCCATGCCCAGATTGCCGCCGAAGTTCTCGGCATAAGTCTGGACCGGATAACCTTCTCCACCAGCGACACGAGCATTACCATGGACGGCGGACCGACCGTGGCAAGCCGGGGAACCCTTGCGGGTGGAAAAGCGATGATGAATGCCGCCCAGAACCTGAAGGACCGCATGCTCAAGGTTGCAGCGGAGGACTGGAAGGTGGACCCGGCGGATCTGGAGACGGAGAACGATGTTATCTTCCACAAGAGCCGGAAGGAACTTGAAATAGGCTTTGATGATCTGGTGGTTCGCTGTCTTCAGGGCCTCGGAATCACCCTGAGCGCCCAGGGATGGCACACCCCCGGTCCCGAGCACCTCGACCACGCGACGGGACGGGGAAATGCCTATCCAAGCTATATTTACGGGGTTGCGGTCAGCGAAGTTTCGGTGGATACCGATACGGGCCTCATTACCGTGGACAAGGTGACCCTTTCCTATGAACTCGGACGGGCCATAAACCCCCAGCAGGTTGAAGGCCAGCTTATCGGCGGATTCATGCAGGGCCTCGGTTACAGCATCATGGAGGACATGGAGAGCCGGAAGGGTGTTCTGCTGACCAGAAACTTTGACGACTACATGATCCCGACTGCGGCGGATATCCCCGAATTCGATCTTAAACTCTACGAGGTTGACGATAATGTCGGCCCCTTCGGCGCCAAGGGGGTTGGAGAGATCGGAATCGAACTCGCCGCACCCAGCATAGCAAATGCCCTGAAGCACGCGGCCGGCAAGAGGGTACGGGAACTTCCCATAAACCTCGAACGGGTGCTTATCGGCCGGAATCTGACCAGGTAATCGAGGAGGATCTCAAGGTGCTTGATATAGAATTTTTGACAGCAAAAGACAAATCGGAAGCCATCGGGCTTCTGGAAACATACGGGCCGAAGGCGAAGGTAATTGCCGGCGGAACGGACCTCATGATAGAGATGCGTGCGAACCGCCTGCCCGGGGGAGCCTCGGTTCTTATCGACATAAGCAGGATAGCGGAACTTTCCTATATCCGGAAGGATAAGGGCATAATCCGCATCGGTGCGGGAACGACCCATGCCGATATTGCCGCGAGCGATCTCGTACGAAAGGAATCGCTCATTCTGCAGGATGCTTCGGTTACCGTCGGCTCTCCCCAGATCCGAAACCGGGCGACGATCGGCGGAAACATCGTTACCGCCGCCCAGTGCGCCGATACCGTTCCCGCCCTTATTGTGCTTGAGGCGACGGTGGTTCTCGAATCCAGAAGCGGCCGTCGGGAGGTGTCGATAAACGATTTCTTTCCGGGTCCGAAGAAGAGCGACGTACGGCCCGATGAGCTGGTCACGGAAATTTATTTTCCTTCCGTCGCCGACGGTTACGGAGCCTCCTACGAGAAGCTTATCCGCCGCAAGGCGGTGGCCAAGAGCCGGCTCAACTTTGCCGTTATCGCAAAGCAGGACGAATCGGGTATGATACGGGAACTCAGAGTTGCCATCGGTTCCGCTCTTCCCGCGACCGCACGCTTTCCGAAGGTGGAGGAGCTGCTTGTGGGCAAGCGCCCCGATGCGGAGCTGATAGCGGAAGCCGGAAAGGCGGCGGCCGAATACATGATTGAAAAGAGCGGTGTCCGCTGGTCGACCGACTACAAGAAACCGGTCGTTGAAAAGCTGACAGCCCGGAACATTGCCCGTGCCCTGGAGGTTAAGTAAGGTGGAACAGATTGCTGTAAAATTGCGTGTAAACGGAAGAGATTACTCACTCAAGGTGGCCCCCAATGCCCGCCTGCTTGATGTAATCCGTGAAGATATGGGGCTTACCGGAACCAAGGAAGGGTGCAGCATCGGCGAGTGCGGAGCATGTACCATCCTCATGAACGGAAAGAAGGTAAACTCCTGCATGGTTCTGGCCGGTCAGGCGGATGGTTCCGATATTCTGACCATCGAGGGCGTGAACGGCAGTGACGGAGAACTGCATCCCCTTCAGAAGGCCTTTATCGACGCCGGTGCGGTCCAGTGCGGTTTCTGCACCCCGGGAATGATCATGAGCGCCCTGGAGCTGCTTAACACCACCCTGGAGCCGTCGGAAAGGGAGATTAAAGAGGCGATAGCGGGGAACCTGTGCCGATGTACCGGCTACAAGCAGATAGTGGACGCAGTACAGCTTGCGGCCCGTAACATGCTCGGGGCAAAACACCGGCATTGAACCGGTATAAAGCCGGATTAACTGTTAATTCGCGAGGCGTAGCGGCTTCCATGAATATTTTTGATTACAAGGAGAGGACCTATGTACAACAACCTGAAAGGTAAACACCTGATTTCGACTCAGGACTGGACGCTCCCCGAACTGGAGCAGCTTCTCGCCGTGGCTAACCGTCTGAAACAGGAACGGCAGCTCGGCATTCCCCATCACGACCTGCTTCTGGCCAAGACCTTCTTCATGCTCTTTTTTGAAGAATCCACCAGGACCAGGAATGCCTTCGAGGCCGGTATTCATCAGCTCGGCGGACATGCGCACTTCCTTACCCCCAAGGCGACCCAGATCGATCACGGCGAAACCGCCAAGGACACCGTGAAAGTTCTCGAGCGCTACGGTGAAGGTCTCGGTATCCGCAAAACCTTCGGAACCGGAAATGCCTACATGCGGGAGATCGCCAAGTGGTCGAAAATTCCCGTTGTGAACATGCAGTGTGAGGATTACCACCCCACCCAGGTTCTCGCGGACATCATGACCATCAAAGAGAAGTTCGCCAACCAACTGCGAGGCCGCCGGATCTGCGTAAGCTGGACCAGCGCCCCCAACTACATCCGGCCCCTTTCCATGGCTCAGTCCCTCGTACTCGCCATGCCCCGGTTCGGACTCGACCTTACCCTCGCTCATCCGCCTGAGTTCAAGCTCCAGCCCGGCATCATGGAGGCCGCAAAGGCCAATGCCGAAGCTGCAGGTACCAAATTCGAGGTGGTTGACAGCATGGACGCGGCAGCCGAAGGCGCCGACATCATCTATGCCAAGGGATGGGGACCCATCGTCTACACCGAAGACGAGAAGGAAGGTCTGGCACTTATCGACAAGAATCCCGGCTGGGTGGTGGATCAGCGCCGCATGAACATGGCGAGCAAGGATGCCATCTACATGCACTGCATGCCCTACGACCGGGACATCGAAGTTACCAGCGAAGTGGTCGACGGACCCCAGTCCGTGGTGTTCGACGAAGCCGAGAACAGGCTTCACATCATGAAAGCGATCATGGCTGCGACCATGTAGTTTTCTTTAGGGGCCGGACCGGCACGATGCGGCCGGCCCTTTCTCTTTAAAGAATGGAGTTTGAAATGGCGGATAATGAATTTACGGTTAGCTTTACCATCAACGGAACGGAGAAGAGCCTGACGGTCCAGCGGAAATGGACGCTGCTCTATGTACTGCGGGAAGTCCTCGGACTTACGGGAACGAAATATGGCTGCGGGACCAATGACTGCGGCGCCTGCAAGGTGCTTGTTGACGGAAAGGCGGTGAACAGCTGTGTACTTCCCGCCAAAAATCTCGACGGAAAAAGCATCATCACCATAGAAGGCCTCCAGGAGGACGGAAGACTCAACGTGCTCCAGCAGGCTTTTGTGGATGCCGGGGCCATTCAGTGCGGTTTCTGCACCCCCGGTATGATCATATCCGCCACAGCCCTGCTTGAACTGAACCGCGACCCCTCGGAAGAGGAGATTCGCGAAGCCCTCTCCGGCAACCTCTGCCGCTGCACCGGTTATGTCAATATTGTGAAGGCCATACGATTGGCGGCCGACCGGATGACGGGAAAAATGACAGGTAAGACGGCGGCAGGCAGGAAGGAGGTTTCCAATGGCTGAACGATATAAAGAGATGAAGGCCTGGGAGAAAAGCGTCGCCGAAAAAGGCTTCAAGTACGTTGGCAAGCCCATCCCCAACCGCGAAGCGGAAATGAAGGCTGCCGGAGAAATACGGTATATTGATGATCTTCGCATGCCCGGTATGCTTCAGGCAAAGATCCTCTTTTCCCCCCATGCCCATGCACGGATAGTTTCGATCGATACAAGCAAAGCGGAAGCACTTCCAGGGGTCCGTGCTGTGGTTACCCACAAGGACGCTCCGAGAATTATCCACAACAGCGCCATGCGTTTTTACATGGACACCAGCCCCTTCGACATGCCCAAAACCGAGTATATCTTTGACGATACCGTCCGTTTTGTCGGGGACCGGGTTGCCGCCGTTGCGGCGGACGATGAGTTTATCGCCGCCGAAGCTGTAAAACTTATCGAGGTGGAGTACGAGATGCTTCCATCCGTCATTACCCTCGAAGATGCCATGAAGGAAGGAGCTCCGCAGGCTAACCCCTTCGGCATAGACGGAACCAATGTCTGCGGAGGGCGTCTTGCATACGGAAGCCACGACGAGGCAGAAGTGCTCAAGGCGATAGAAGATGCGGATTTTCAGTTTGAAGACACCTTCCGTCCCAGCAGGGTGCATCACGGCTACATGGAGCCGGTCGCCCACATTGCCCACTACACCCGGGACGGAAAACTTACCGTCTGGACCAGCGGACAGAACGTTTTCTGTTTCAGGGATGTGATAGCAACCGCCCTGGGCTTGAAGCAGAGCAAGGTGCGCGTCATCAAGACCGTCTGCGGCGGAGCCTTCGGGGGGAAGCTGGAGGTGATGCATGAGCCCGTGGCGGCTCTTCTTTCCATGAAGACCCTCCGGCCGGTAAAAATACGTCTGGACCGCAAAGAAACCTTTATGGCAAGCCGTACACGCCATGAAGGTATCCTCACCATCCGCTCAGGGGTAAACAGGGACGGGAAAATAGTCGCTCAGCATGTCGCATCCAGCCTGAACACCGGAGCGTACGCCGGAAGCGGACCCAATACCGTCGGTGCCCAGTCGGGAAAGACCTTTATCCTCTACGGAGCGGAAAAGATGTTCTACTCCGGGGCGAGCTACTATACGAACACGCCGCTTGCCGGCGCAATGCGCGGATACGGATGTCCCCAGATAATGGTTACCCGGGAAACCCACACCGACAATATCGCACGCGGCCTGGGAATGGATCCCGCCGAACTGCGGCGAATGAATGTAATAAAGCCCCATCAGACGAACTGCATGGGCAACAATATGCACAATGCCCGCGGACTGGACTGCATCGAACGCGGAATTGAGCTGTTCGACTGGAAAAAACGGCGCAGTGCCGCAGAAGAGCAGCGCAAAGAGGCGGCCGCCTCGGGAAGCCCCCTGCGGCGCGGAGTGGCCATGGACATAGCCGTTCATGGTAACGGCTGGTACCCGGTCTATCAGGATGTGACTACCATTACCATCAGAATGAACAACGACGGTACCGCAACCCTGCTTACGGGAACCCACGACCTGGGAACCGGAGCACGGACGGTTCTCAGTCAGATAGCCGCCGAGATTCTTACCATTCCGCCGGGAGATTTCGAGGTAATAGAGGCGGATACGGATGTCACGCCCCTCGACCTCGGAGCTCAGGCAAGCCGTACCACCTATATCGGCGGAAACGCGGCAATAATGGCGGCACGGAACCTCCGCGGCCAGCTTATCGAAGAGGCCTCGGCCATCCTGAAGGTGGAAAAAGGGAGGCTGGAACTTGAAGAGTGCTTTGTGGTGGACCGGGAAAACCCTGAAACCAGGGTTTCCTTCGAGGCCATTGTAGCCTCCGCCCAGGACGGCAGCGCCGGAAACATGATGCGGGAGCTGACCGCTACCGAAACCTTCGAATCAACGGACTCTATCGACAGCTACGTGGCGGTCTTCTGCGAGGTGGAAGTAAACATGGAAAGCGGAGAAACCAAAGTACTCGACCTCCTGTCGGTCCACAACTCCGGAAAGGTGATCAACCCTGCCACCTACGAGGGCCAGGTACACGGCGGTATGCACATGGGACTGGGCTACGCCCTTTCGGAGGAGATGAAGATCGATCCCGAAACCGGCGTCCTCAAAAACGCGGTATTTAAAAAGTACCATATGTTCAAGGCTGCCGAGATGCCGCGGGTGGAGGTTGCCACCGTGGAAGATCCCGAAGAAGCAGGCCCCTTCGGTGCCAAGAGCATCGGCGAGTGCGCCACCGACGGCATAGCCGGAGCGGTGGTAAACGCGGTTTCCGAGGCCCTGGGCGGGGTGAAGCTCACGAAAATCCCCCTGGAGCCGGACTACCTGAAAGAGGTAATAGCCGGACTCTGAAAGTATTCCTGTGCAGTCCGGGGCCCTGCCGCACGCCGGCAGGGCCCTTTTACGATAGTCCCTCCAGAAGATGATCCCTGAGCGATTTAATGTCCATGGCTCCGGTAATGTGTCCCTTGTCTAAAAGCCTTAGCTGATTTTCCCTGTAGATACCCTTCTGCCGCTCATAGCGGATAAACTGGTCGTACCTGGCGAGCAGAGGGAATACTCGGTCATTCTTCTGTGCCGAGAAGGATTTCTCAAAGTTCAATACCCTTGTGAGGGCTGACGGGTTTTCGAATGCCCTTCGGGAAACCTGTTTCCGGTACACCGTTTCGAGGAACACATGATCCAGGGCCGCTCCGGCGAAGATGGGTCGGTATTCGTCCAGACTTGTGTAGATGGCAAAATGGAGGTTGCATATCCATCCCCCGAGGGAAATTCCGGAGACTACCGTTTTGCCGGATCCCTGTGACCGGAGCCATTGTCCAAGATCCTCGATGAGCCGTACCGACGATGCCACGAGAAAGGCAAATCGTTCCAGAGATCCGATTCCGTGGATATACTCCTTCATATTTCGGTTGAATGGAACCGAGAGGGCGATGAGATTAAACTCTGACCTCACCGATGCCGGCAGAATCTTTCGAATCCTTGCTGTGTAGTTGGTCTCGCCGCTTCCGTGGTGATAGATGAGCGTCGGCCTGTCGCCTCCGGCCCGGTGTATAAGCGAGTATCTGGCAATACCCTCCATCGATTTATAGCGGACCGGAATCCGGTACTCCCCGTTGCGTGTCGGATTGGTAAACTCCATATCCAGACGCCCGGCAATGTCCGTGATGGGGGCACTGTCAGCCCCTTCACGGAAAAAGCGGACTCTCTCTCCATAGAGACTTCCCGGACACATTAAAAGGTTGTCTATTGTTTCATGAATATTCATCTGTACTTCCCCTGGAAAGTTCTCAGCTGTTCCGCTTCCGGTTTTCGATGACCACTTCCTGAAGGGCTGTAAAAATGACCTGTCCTCCGGCCAGAGCTGTCAGGGCCGGGCGCCTGACTCTGCCGGTCCTCCGGCATTCCCGCACCCTGCGGTGATGTTCAACTCTGCTGCGGATTCGCTCTCCCCTCAAACCCGCCATGCAGCCGATATCAGTACTGTTTTCAAACATACTATTCCTCCGTTACTTTGTAAATCTGATGCTACGATAACGGAAAGTTCAGGAGTGGGTACATACGAATTTATGCTTAACCAGGCACTGTTCGGATACGTGTTTATACGTATTTGAAGTGCGGCCCGGACCGTAGAGGGTTATCCTTTCGCGGGCAGACGCTTATCAGGGTAGAACAGATTCCTCCGGGGACGTACTATGGTGGGATGGAAAAAGAAGCCGAACTGCTGTACAGCGAAGCCCAGAAAAAAACAGGCCGCCGATATTTTCTCTCTTTTGCTCTCGTAAATACCATTGCCTTCAATTTCCTCGCGGGCCATGTAATCCTCCTCTTTTTTATCCGTCTGGAAGCAAACAATACCATCCTCGGCACCGTATCGTCCTTCGTCTTTCTCTCCTATTTTTTTATGCCCTTCGGGAAGCTGCTGGCCCACCGGTGGGGAGTGGTGAAGGTTTTTGCGCGGTTCTGGCTCGCCCGTTTTGTTTCCATCATTCCCCTTATCTTTGTTCCCGTCTTTGCCGACGGCAACCGGCCCGCGGCGGTATGGATTTCCCTTCTTACATTTCTTGTATTCCAGACCCTGAGGGGGTTCGGCATTGTAGGCTACAGTCCGGTCATGAGGGAGCTGAGTGCGGGTGAGGACCGGGGGCGCTTTATGGGGCAGAGCCGCCTTCTGATGGATCTGGGGATGATGTTTACAAGCCTCGCGGTGGCGTTGCTGCTGCGGGGAGATCCCCCGATAGAGCGCTTCCGGATCTTTTTTACCGCCGGGGTTGTAACCGGAGCCGCCGGTTCCCTCTTTCTGTTTCGTATTCCCGAGCCCCCGTCGATGCTGACCCTGCGGCCGGTGCCTCTTTTTTCATCCCTCCGTGAAATCTTCAACGACAGGGTTCTCCGGCGCTTTTTTACTGCACTCTTTCTGCTTACAGCCTCCCTGGGTATTGTGTATCCTTTTCTTGTTATCCACGCAAAGCGTGTCTACCTTTTCAGCGATAACAGGACCATTCTGCTTACCATCGCGGGGGGAGCGGGTTCCATAGCAGGGAGTCTTTTAAGCCGTCACTTTACGGACCGCTACGGTTCCAAACCGCTGATGCACTTCTTTGTTCTGCAGATTCTTCTGGTGGCCGTTGCGGTGGTGCTGATGCCGACAGTTTTTGCGGCAAACCGCCCCCTCTTTCTCGGTATCTATCTTTCTCTGCTTTTTTTTGCCGGCACGATGGGCTATTTTACGATTCAGCATATTGCCCAGGTATACCTGTTCGGCATTCTCAGTTCCCGTCAGCAGCTGAATATCGGTATTCTCTACTTCCTTGCCCAGGGTATCGCCGGTATGGCGGGCGGTGCCCTCGGGGGAATGCTGGCCGATCTCCTTGAAGCGGCAGCAGGCCTTGATGCGGCATTGAGTCACCGTATTATTTTCGGCCTCGCCGGGCTGCTCTCCCTTATCGGCCTCTCCCTTGTGCGGAACTGGAGGGAGCCGAAGGCATGGAGTTTCCGAGGCTCCCTCAGGGATGTGGCGGGAGAGATGTTCCGGAAAGGTCTGTGGTGGGGCAGGGCCCCGAGGTGACGCGACTGCTTCAGGATGGGCTTCGGCGTACAATCTCCGCCCCGTATGGCTCCAGCTCCAGGCTCTTAAGGTGCACCTCCGGGGCTCCCTCTGCGGGCGGGAACGGCTCGACGGGCTGATCGAACTCCACCCGTGAAGGTTCACCGGAAAAATTCAGGAGAAAAAGATACTCGACACCCGTTTCCTCCGTTCTTTTCTTTACCGAGACGGCGGGGCTTCGGAAGCTTATTCCTTCGTGGCTGCTTTCCAGACCGGCCTCTCCGCTTATGGAGCGGTACAGCCGGTCCAGGGCATCCGCATCCACCCTTCCGGCGAGATACCAGGCGCTTCCCTTTCCCCAATGATTGCGTGTTACCGCCGGTCTGCTGTGGCCCATTCCTCCTTCGAAGACGGAAAGAATCTCTGCTCTGCAGTTCTCTCTGATAATGTCCTGATAGTCGGCGACGGGAGAAGAGGTTCCTTTGATAGATACTGCTTCTCCGGGATAGAGGGCATCACACTCCTCCACCTCCAGTCCCAGCACTTCGGAGAGAGGTCCCGGGGCGAAGCTTTCGTGGCAGAGATCATGTTCATCGACATAACCGCTCTGGTAGGAGCAGAAAAGCATTCCTCCCCCGGCGACGAAGGACGCAAGCCTCGATGCCGTCTCCCGGGGAAGAAGATAGAGCATGGGTGCAACAATCAGTCTGTATCTGTTCAGCACGGACTCCTCTTCATCTCCTGAAAGGATGTCAGTCTGAATGCCGAGATTCCACAGAGCGTAATGATGCTTTTTAAGGGTTTCCAGGTATGCCTTGCCTGCACCGTTTACCGTTCCCATGCTCTCATCCAGAGCCCACCAGTTTTCCCAGTTAAACAGAATGGCCGCCTTTGCCGGATAAAGGGATTCGGCTGCCGCGCTTATAGTGCCGAGAAGTGCTCCAAGTCCGGAGCATTCCCGGAAAACGCGCGTATCCGATCCTCCATCGTGACCGACCAGGGCACCGTGAAATTTCTCAAAGCTTCCTCTGCTCTTTCTCCACTGAAAGTACTGGACGGAGTTCGCCCCGTGGGCTACTGCATTAAGGGCGGAGAGTCTTATCATCCCAGGTTTTTTTATCTTGGAACGTTCTGCCCAGTTTACGTTCGCGGGGGTGCTCTCCATCAGAATAAACGGTCCGCCCGAAAGGGAGCGGTAAAAGTCGTGGAGAAAGGCCTCTTCCGCCGCCCTGCGGTAGTCGTCCACCGGTCCTGTTCCTCCCCCATAGGCGAATCCCGGCATATGCCAGGCCGGGTAGGAATCCCAGGAAGCGATGTCGACCACATCCCTGAATTTCCAGTAGTCGAGTCCGGGACCGAAACCCGGTTTTTCGACCACAGGAAGCATGTTGGTGGTAACCGGGAGGGTGCTGCCGCCGGCCCGGAGCGCCGCCACCTCATGGCTCATAAAATCGACCGTCATATGCGTAACAAATCGTTTCCAGTCAAGGACAAGAGCATGAGAGCCGGTTTCTCCATGAGGAACAGGTGAGTGTATCTCTTCCCAGCCGCTTATGGTGTGGGACCAGAAACTGTTCCACCACGCCCTGTTCAGCTCCTCCAGGCTGCCGTAACGCTCTTTCAGCCAGAGGCGGAAATTGGCCTGGCACAGTTCACAGTGGCATTCTCCGCCGTATTCGTTTGAGATATGCCAGAGCAGGACAGCGGGATGACTTCCGTATTGTTCCGAAAGCTTTCTGTTGATCAGGGCCGTTCTGTTCCGGTATACGGGTGATGAATAGCAGTGGTTGTGGCGGCCGCCGAAGAGGTTTCTCTTTCCGTCCGGAGCGACGCGAAGCACCTCCGGGTACCGCGCTGCGAGCCAGGAAGGGCGGGCAGCGGAAGGAGTGGCCAGGAAAATGGATATTCCCGCTCCATGCAGGCGTTCGACAACCTGGTCCATCCAGCCGAAGTCGAAGCGGTCCTCTTCGGGTTCAAGGCTGCTCCAGGCGAAAATACCCAGGGAGACAACCGTAACGCCCGCCTCTTTCATCAGGCTTATGTCATTCTTCAGTACTTCGGGCCGATCCAGCCACTGCTCCGGATTGTAGTCGCCGCCGAAGAGCAAAGTCCGGTAGAGTTTATTGATTTTCATATTCATTCTTTCAGGACTCCTGGCGCATGATTGAACAGATCTTCCCCTCTGTCAATCGGGACGATTCCGGGCGCCGTTTCCGGGCGCGAAAATAATTACTTTGCAGGTGAAACCCTCCCGGTTATAATGTTTTCCGGTTTTAAAGGAAAGGCGGCAGATGCTTAAGTCGGTACTGATTACAGGCATACTCTTTATCCTCATTATTTCCGGTCCGCTTCTTGTCGGAAGGAGCGAGACCGGAATAAGCCTTCATCCGGAGGCTCCGGTCCGTCTCTTCACCTCCATTATATCGGGTTTTGCCGATGGAAGCACCTTTGAGTACACGGCAAAAAGAACGGACTACAACATGGCGGATACCCTGCCGGCCTGCTTTATGCTCAGTTCCAGCTTTATCTTTCCGGCTGCCCTCATCAGCCTTTTTCTGGGGATAGCTCTAGGCATTACTCTCGCGTTCCGAAACGGACCGGTAATCGAAAGCGTTCTCAGCTTTTTTCACGTAATCCCCGATTTTCTTCTTGCGATCTTTCTTCAGCTCTTCTCCATAACGATGTATCAGACCTTCGGATTCCGCATCGCCCGTATTGCCTACCAGCATGCAGGCAAGCCGGCATATCTGCTGCCGATCCTGACCATGGTCATAAGTGCAACTGTTTTTGTAACACGTCTGGTGGAGGGCTATGCACGCAGGGTCAGGGAGCAGGAGTACATGCTCTACGCCGAGTCCCGCGGCCTGCCTCGCCGTTCCCTTATCGGAACTCATCTTCTGGTTCCGGTGCTGCACTATCTTAAGAACGACTTCGGAAGGCTTCTTGCTCTGCTCATGGGAAGTCTCTTTATTATTGAGCGGCTCTTTTCCATCCCGGGAGTCACGACTTTCCTTTTCGCTTACGCCTTCGACAGTGTCCATAATCCGGTCATGAATCAGTTCAATGTGGCATTCTGGGGCTTCTTTTCCTTAATGGTGATGTACTGGCTGATACACGGACTGCTTGTGCTTGTCATGAACACCCTGATTCTATGGAGGCAGCGATAGTGGCGGCTATGAGTTCGGGAAGCGGAAGGCGTCTCAGGCTTAACGGAGTTCTGGCGACGGGACTGCTTCTTATTATGCTTATGTCTATTCTCGCGCTGGCAGGTCCTGCCCTGGCGCTCTATCCAAGAGGGTACCAGGACAATTTTGTCTATGTGGAAACCGAAGAGGGGACGGAGATGTTCGTTTCACCCCTTGCTCCGATGCCGCTGTTCCCTTTCGGTTCCGATCCCTATGGAAAGGATATCTTCAGTCTCATGATGTACGGAGCACGGTACAGCACAGGTACCGTATGTGCGGTTTCTCTTCTGCGGATATTTCTGGCCTTTCTCTTTATCATACTATTCGACCGCTCCGGTAAACAGCGCAGGATCCGCAGACGGAAGACGCCCCTGTCAGGGCTCAATGCAATACCGCAGTTTATCATCATCTACTTTATTCTCTACAGCATCAATTTCAACTCACCCCTGTCGGTTCCCGTTCTGACCCTCCTTCAGTGGCTGCTTCTGGTTCTCTTCGGTTTTCCCGCTCTGGTTCCGCCGATGGCAGCGGAGGTGGAAAGTATCAGAAAGATGGAATTCATAAGCGCCGCAAGAAGTACCGGTGCGGGGCCGGGACATATTCTCTTCAGGCATATCCTTCCCCACATGAAGGAGAAGCTTCTGCTACTCTTCAGCCGGGAAACGGTGGAGGTCCTGAGCCTCATAGGGCAGCTCGGAATTTTTAATATCTTTATCGGAGGAACATACTTTACCCCTGCGCCGCCGCTCTTCCACAGTATAAGCAACGAGTGGGCGGGCCTTGTGGGGCAGTACCGCATGAAACTCCAGCCGGGAAGCTGGTGGATTCTGCTGTTTCCCCTGATCGGCTTTGTACTCCTTCTGCTCAGTTTCTACCTGGTAAGCCGCGGCCTTGAGAAGGCCGTACGGGAGCGCTACCGGAGGGTTTAATTCTCCGGCAGCCCTTCGACCGATTTGCTCTGAGGGAGCATGTAGCCGGATTCCCGGGCGCAGTCTTCACCAAGAATACGGAAGGATGCTTCAAGGGCTTTAAAAAGACCGGAAGCGGTCCCGGTGATAAGTCCTGCGGCGAGAGATGCCTGAGCCGCCTTGCTTTCCAGGAGTTGCTCCAGCGTTTCGATTACCAGAGGATCTTTTGTCTTCGGTTTCGGGTAGTTCTCCATCACCAGGTAGATGGCATGGGAGGGGCAGGCATCCACGCAGAGCCGGCATCCGTCCAGGCACTTTTCGCGGTCAATCTGACCGGTTTCGGTATCCGTGGCACCTGTGGGACAGACGAAGAGACAGAGACAGTCCTTTGTGCAGAGTGAAATATTTCTCGATGCGTACATGTGCCGCTCCTTACGCTGTTTTCGTGAATCGTGATGCCGGCGCCTTGCAGACCGGACAGATGTCCGGAACTTCGGTCCCCAGGTAAATGAAACCGCAAGCCTGGCAGACGAAGATCTCCTTGCCCTCGAGAAGCGCCTCACCCTGTTTCATAAAACGGTCAATCAGTGATTTCTGGATTTTGGCCACCTTCTCTCCCCACCTGAGAGCACGTAGAGCGCCGCGGTCACCGCATTTTTCGGCTGCGGCGGTGGCTGCCGGAATGCCTTCCTCAAGATCTTTACGGATACGTTCGGCGAGTTCCGCCGGACCTCCGGCAAGGGCATCCTGTTTTGAACGGAAATTCAGGGACCGCTCGGCATATATTCCGGAACGGTTTTCATCCTGCTGCTTTTCCGCGGCCTTTGCCAGATTACTGTAGATTATGGAAAGACTCATGCTGCTCTTATTTTTCATGCCTTCCTCCCTGCCGGGAATGATAATCGAAGGCGGCGGTAAGAGCAAATTTGCTGTTTTTCCGCTTGTCTTTCACAAAGGTATATACCAGAATTACGGCGCGGCCGGAGCGATTGATTATAATACAGGAAAGGACACAAGAGAGGAGTAATTATAATGTCACTGGAAATTTTTGAGGCGGATCTTGAATCAGTCGAACATCAGAACGCTGTGATAGAGCTGCTTAACCTTTACGCAATGGATCTTCAGGGCTATGAACGCAGCCTGCCTGATGCGGTTCTGGGAGAGCTGATTCCGGAGATGAAAAAGATTCCGACGGCCATCGTTTTTCTTGCCCGGCTTGACGGCGAATATGCGGGAATGGCCATCTGCTTTATCGGTTTTTCCACCTTCTATGCCCGTCCTCTCATCAACATCCACGATTTTACGGTCAGGAAGGAATACAGGGGGAAGGGGATCGGAGGTAAACTGGTTGCGGCGGTGGAAAAGAGGGCGCGGGAAATCCGGGCCTGCAAGCTTACCCTGGAGGTGCAGGAAAAAAACACTTCCGCCATCCGCTTATATGAAAAGTGCGGCTTCGAACGGGCCATTCTGGATGAGTCGGAGGGGCAGGCGCTTTTTCTTTCCAGATACCTGACTTCCGAACAGGCAGGAGTCAGCCCTCGAGAAACCTGGTAAGGGTCTCCACCACCAGGGCATGATCATCTTCCTGGGGAAGACCCGAAACGGTAATTGTGCCGATAATGCCGACTCCTGCAACATGGATGGGAAAGGAGCCTCCGAAGGGGGCGAACTCTTCCGGTGAAACCAGGTATTTTTCCTGGAGAGTTTTCCCTTCATGCTTGAGAAGCAGACCCATATAATAGGAGCTGTGACCAAAACGGTTGACCAGGCGTTTTTTTCGGATAATCCACTGATCGTTGTCGGGCTGGGCGCCTTTGCAGCTGCAGTGGAAAAGCACCCGGTCCTTGGTGGAAATATCAATTGCTATTGCAAGCCCGGCTTCCGCGGCTTTCCCGGTAAAGAGAAGCCCCAGCCGCAGGGCGTCATCCTCGTTAAACTGACGGAACCGCAGTTCCTCTTCCTGTTTCAACAGTGCCGCAAGGGCAGCTTTTTCTGAATGTGCCATACCATGAGTATAGGCATCGCCTTCGGGATGTGCAAGCGGGCTCCTTTGCTCAGGGCAGGAAGACTTTCTGCATGAACACATTCTGCATAACAAAAAGCAGAATCCAGCAGAGAGTCGCCGCCAGGACGGGGGTGGCAATCCATCCCAGCACTATGGTTCTCAGGAGCCTGAGGTTCAGGTTCCGTCCTCCCTTGGCAAGGCTGATGCCGATGACCGATCCCACCGCAGCCTGGGATTGTGAAACCGGAAAGAGCGGAAAGGAGGGAAGCCCCATGGTATCAAGGTAGTCCTTGAGACCCTGGGAGGCAAAGAGAAAGAGCACCGTGGCGGTGGAGAGGATAACAATAAACGCTGCAATCGGGGAAAGCCTGAAGAGCTTGTTGCCCACGGTCAGCATCACCTTTCTGGAGTAGGTTGCGACGCCCACGCCGGCGGCAAGTCCACCCAGCATAAAAAGCTGCTGAACGCCCGTAAAGGTAAAACTGCCTATGCTGATATCCGAAAAAGGGGAGGCCGGTACAAATACGCCGACCACGTTTGCCATGTTGTTGGCCCCAAGGCTGTAGGCTCCGAAGGCCCCGGCAATCATGAGGGCGTTCCGGGTATAGTTATCAAGCCGTATCAGGTGAATGGGAAAGCGGTTTAATAGCCATTTGACCATAAAGAACAGAATGAAAGCAATGAGGGCTCCCAGAACGGGACCCGAAACCCAGGTGGCTACAATTTTTGAGAGAACATCGGGATCGGTAGGACGTCCGGAAAAAATGTTCCAGCCGATTATGGCTCCCACGATGGCCTGGGTGGTCGATACCGGGAGTCCCGCCCTGGTCATCACCATCACCGTGAAAGCGGCGCAGAGGGAGACCGTAAAGGCGCCGGGAAGGGCGTTGACCGCTCCCAGCCGGCCCAGACCGAGGGCCGCACCGCTGCCGCTTACCACCGCTCCTATGGTAATAAAAATAACGGATATCACGGCCGCGGTACGGAAGCGGATCATCCTGGTCCCGACGGCGGTTCCGAAAATATTGGCTGCATCGTTGGCACCCAGGGACCAGCCCATGTAGAGGCCGCTGCTTAGAAAGAAAAGAGCACCCATTACCGCACCACAGCTTAAAGGGTCCGCTTGATGGCGGAGATTGCTAGACGTTCGGCTACCGCTTCGGCTTCGTCGGCCAGGAGGGAGATGCGTTCGGCGAAGAAACGCATATGGACCCGCTTGCTGAACTCTTCAATATCCGGTGCATCGAAGGCTTTGCGTTTCAGCCGGTCCTCAATCTCGTCCGCCTGGTGTTCCCAGAAATGGACCTTGTCCAGATGTTCGGTAACCCGGTAAAGTTCGGTAAAGAAGGCTCGGATGGCAAGGGTAAGTTCCTGCACCGCCTTCAGCGATGTCTCGGTAAGCTCACGGAAGTCCTCCACAAGAAAGGGAAAAATCTCCGGCTTTTCGGTGCTGAAATAGCCGGCCACGCGTTTGGCGACATCGGCGATATTGTCGGTGGTTTCCAGAAGTCCCAGAACATCTCCCCGCGAGTCGGGAATAAGCATTTCCGTATAGAGACGGCGCTTTATCTGCCGTCTGAGTCCGTCGGCGGCCTTCTCCATCTCATCAATCCCTTTCGCCTTTTCGGAAAAAAGCTCCATGTCTCCATCAAGGTATTTTTTGATGGCCTCTCCGAGCAGCATGGCACTTTCGTCGATCCATGAGAGAAACTGCTCGATATCCATCTCCAGAGATTTTGTTCGTGATGAGAAAATTCCGGTGCTTCTGTCTTTTCCGACCATCCCTTTTCCTGCCTTGTGTAAAAACGGTTCTAAACATCATAGAACAGGGATTGGGGAGCTGCAAGCGGAGTTTGAAATTTACCGTACCTGAGAAGCTTCGTCGGCACTGTCCGGGAGGGTCTCAAAGTGCCTGATCGCCCTGTGTTTTATAAATGTGTCCACACTCCGGTGGGCGTTCAGATTCTCCTTCGGGATAAAACCGCCCGCCATGTGATTGTGCCCTCCGCCGAAACCGCATCCCTCCACAATGGCACGGACCAGATCGTTGGCCTTCACCGCTCCGGAGATGCTTCTGGTGGAGAGCTTGATTCCCTGAGGCCGGGTAGAGTAGGCCACTACCACATTGACACCGGCTACGGAGACAACGATATCGCTGGCCGCCCCCAGGAGCGAGTCGTTCACGCTGGTTAGCTTGAGGAAACCGATCTCATCGTAAATTTCGACCGTCTTGAAGGCGTCGGCATAGAGATTCAGATCCGTAAGGCTTATCTCGTTTCCCCGCAGTTCGTTTATCAGACTGATGTCGCAGAAGCCGTAGAGCCTGTAGAACATCTCAATATCAAGGCTTGCGGCTCCCCTCGTCAGGTTGTCCGTATCCATGAAGATGCCGTACAAAAGAGCTGTCGCAATTCTCGGCGGCAGGTCAATTCCGTTTTCGAAGGCGTAGTCCGCAATTATCGCGGCGCAGCTTCCCGCCCAGGGGCGGACATCTTCGAAACGGTAGCCCTTGTTGCCCAGGTATTCATGGTGGTCTATAACGGCTACCTCATCGGTATCCAGATCGGTAATGTTGGATCCGCCCTTCTGGACGTCGACAAGAACCGCCCAGTCCTCCTCGCCAAGGGTGTGCGCATCGGCAGCCCGGACAAGCTCTCCCTTGAAAACTTCCAGCATTTTCAGGGAGTTGGCCTTCTCTATTTCGCGGTCGTAGACAATGACTGATTCTATGCCCCGCTGCGCGAGAAGATACTGCAGGCCGAGAGCGGAGGCTATGGCATCGGGATCGGGCACATTGTGAGGCTGAAGAAACACCTCGTCGGGAGCCTGCCTGAGAAGTTCACACAGAATATCAAGTCTGTTTGCGTCTTTCATGTGCTAAAGCATAGCCCGATTTTGCTCAGGTGCAAGAAAAACTTTTCGTTGTCGGCTCTTTGATGTCTACTGACAGGCGGGGATTGCTCTATTAAAACCGGAACAGGCTGTTTTCGGTAAAATAGTAGTCCTCAATCCGGGAAAGCTGATCTTTCAGCTTGACGTAATGGTCGGTTTCCCAGTCCGCAAGGTAGAGGAGGAAATCGGAAAGCTCTTTGTTATCGGCTTTGGAGGCAAAATCGCGGTAAAATTTGGCCGATTCCGCTTCAAGTTTCATACCGATCGAGAGCGTTGAGATTTCAAAGTGCTTCTCTTTGATGGTATCTTTGAACTCCTTGCTGAAGATGGGGCTTTCGGCATCATCAAAGCTTTCCAGCTTTTTGAGTTCCGGGATCCTGAGCGGTTCTGAAAGAGAATAGCTTTTAGCCAGAGCCTGCAGGGCTTTCAGGTGGGAATCTTCCTCTTCCGACAGGTTCCTGAACACCTTTTTCGCCTTTTTATCCTTCGTTTTTTCGGAAGCCGAAAGATAGAGCTCCCTTCCTTCCAGTTCGCCCCTTATTGCGACCTTGAAAACTTCCAATAGTTCCATACTGCCTCCCTGTAATATTCTGGATATAACTTCTATATATAATTAAGGTAGATACTGGTTCTCTGAAAGTCAATTTTCCTGAACCGGAAATTTCGCCTTGACAGAAAGCTCGTGACAGGTTACTTTGCAATACAAAGTAACTTGCGTATGCAAAGTGAGGTTTCGAATGGATGAACAAAAACGGATTCTGGAAGATGTCCGGATAATAAAAAGCACCCTGGACAGTGAGGAGGCCCGGCTGCTGCTTCCTCCCTGGGCATATTTTTCCTGGGCGCTGGTTGTGGCGGCTGGTACGGCCCTCAGCTATCTTCTCTACCGGGGAATGGGTTTTTCCGGAATTCAGCTTGCCCTGACCGTATGGGTCCCGGCGATTATTATCGGGGGAAGTTTCGAGATGGTGGGCTGGCTCTCCTGGCTGAAGAAGGAAGAGCTTGTGCTGCGGACGGACTGGATGCAGAGAATGCTCCTCAGTTTCTGCGGAGTAGTGGTGGGGCTGATGGCGCTCGGTTTCTCCCTTTCCGCCTCGGGTTCGGGACTTGCGGGCTTCTTCGTCATATCCCTGTCCATCTGCTTCATGACCCTCGGAAGCTATTCCTGGAAAGAGGTCTTCTATGAAGCCTATCTTCTGCTCTTTATCGGGGTGCTGATGCTGCTCTTTGCCAATGAAGGGGCTGCCGCCTCTCTTGCCGCAGGCTTCATCTGCAGTGCGGGATTTGCGGCGGCGGGGATACATCTGAAGATTCTGGCAAGACGGTATGATGGATAATCTGTATACCCGCTTCGACTCGGTATTCTTCGAGAAGACACGGCTGAGCCTTATGACCCTTCTTTTCCAGAGGGAGATGGTAACCTTCAACATTCTTAAAAAGAAGATGGAGCTGAGCGACGGGGCCCTCTATACCCACCTGGAAAAACTGATAATGGCGGGTTATGCGGAAAAACATAAAGAGGTGGCGGGTATGACCGTTCAGACCGTCTACTCGCTCACCGCCGAGGGTAAACGCATTTTCCTTGAATATATTGATTTTCTGAAAACCATGGTTACCGCAATGGAGGTGGAACATGAATAAAATCGTGCTTTTCTCGGCTCTCCTGCTCTTCTCGTTTCTTATCCCGATGGCAGCCGAACCGGATGCCGGGACCATCCTCTCGGAGATGGAACATACTCTGTACCCGGACAACTATTACATGAGGATGAAGATGAGCACCAGCGGCGGGAGCGGCCGTGACCGGGAGATGGATTTTGAGAGCTGGTACCGCAAAGGGACCGGAACCTATATGGAAATCCTCTCTCCCGCGCGATCGAAGGGGACCCGATTCCTGGAGAAGGACGGTGCTCTCTGGATGTTTGTTCCCCGCTCCAACAGCCGAACGCCCGTGCGTCTTCCGGCGGGTGATTCATTCCAGGGAAGCGCCTTCAGCAATGATGATGTAAGCAGTTCCAGCTATTCCGACGATTACACCCCAACGCTTATCGGCCGGGAAGAGGTGGACCATCCCGAGCTCGGTAAGGTCCAATGCCATGTGCTGGAGCTTTCTCCGCTCCATCGGGAAGCCGCCTATGGGAGGATCAAAGCATGGGTTAGCGTCGACGGCTCCATTCCTCTCAGGATGGATTATTTTGTCCGGTCGGGGCTTCGCTCAAAGCAGATGCATCTATCGGATATCCGTCAGGCTGCGGGAAGGAGGCGCCCGATGATCATGACCATGGAAAACCTGGACGAATCGGGCCGGCAGTCCGTTGTGGAAATCCTCAGTCTGGCGGAGCGGGAGGACATACCTGACAGAACCTTTACCAGGGGGTATCTGACGAGATGAGAACGATGAGACCGTTTCTGCTGCTTCTCTTCTTTCTTGTCGGCACGGTCCCGGCGGTGCGGGCAGACTACTCGCTCTTCGGTGACGCAGCTCTGCGCGGGGTGGTCTCCGATCCGGGAACCGGCGATTCCTTCCTTTCGGAATCACTTCTGGTAAACGGCGATCATACCATCGCCTTTTCCTGGGGGGAGGCCCGTCTTCGTCATTCCCTGGAGCTTGTCTCCGCTCCTGCCTCTTCCGGGGGAGCGTGGGAGGAACTCGTCCACTCGGTCTACCAGGCTGATATTGCCTGGTATCCTGCCGATTCCCTGACCATCAAGTCGGGGCGGCACCAGCTGGGCTGGGGGATGGGCTACGCTTTTTTTCCGACCGACACATTCCATCCCGAACGGGACCCGGAAGGGTCTGTACGCGGCTTTGACGGTGCAAGCCTTTCCTGGATAGCAGCTCCGGACTGGACCCTGACCGGGGCGCTGCGAATAGATGAAGCGGTGCAGTACGGGGGAGCGGACTGGTGGAGCGAATTCCGCTATGCCCTCTATCTGAACGGGTATCTCGGCGGCGTCGAGGCGGCTATGAGCGGTGTCTGGCAAGCCGGAGAAGTTCCGGACCCCGGAGCCGGTATCTCCTTTCAGCTTCTGGGTTCGGTGATCAGCGCCGAGGCGGCTGTCGATGCTTTTTCGGCGGGGATCGAACGCTCCTTTCATGGCGAGCGTCTTTCTCTGGTCGTCCTTGCCGAATACCTGTGGGATGACGGAGAACACCGTCTTTACCCGATGCTTTCCATCGAACTGGACGGGGCATTCGGGACCGATCATTCCGCCCTGATAGACCCGGCAGATGGATCGGGGGAATACAGTCATTCCATCTGGTGGTCCAACAGGGATGGGCTTGAGCTTTCAGCGGAAGCCGGCTGGGGCCTCGGTGAGCTGTACGGCGGAGCCTGGTCGGCGGCTCTCCAGGCAAAAATATATTTCTGAGGAGGAGAGGATGGCGCTTATAGAGGTAAAGGATCTTACAAAGATCTACAAGCTGGGAAAAACCGAAATACATGCCCTGAGAGGGGTAAGCTTCCCGGTGGAAGCCGGAGAATTTCTCTCCATTGCCGGTCCTTCCGGATGCGGCAAGACCACGCTTCTGAATATAATCGGCTGTATAGACCGGCCCAGCGGAGGATCGGTCGTTCTCGACGGCGTTCCTGTCGATCACCTTTCGGAAAACGAAGAGGCGGATACAAGGCTTGAAAAAATCGGCTTTATCTTCCAATCCTTCAATCTTATACCGGTGCTCGACGTACGGGAGAATATCGCCTTTCCCATGATGCTTGCCCGGGTTCCGCGGAGGGAGAGAAAGGAGCGTGCCGATTACCTGACCGATCTGGTGGGCCTCTCCGATTTTGCCGCTCACCGGCCAGATGAGCTCTCCGGGGGGCAGCGGCAGCGGGTTGCCATAGCCCGTGCCCTGGCCAACAGTCCGAGGCTTATAATCGCGGATGAGCCGACGGCAAACCTCGACAGCGAAACCAGCGCCATGGTCCTTTCGGCGATGAAGGAACTGAATGAGAATGAGAAGGTCACCTTCATTTTTTCCACCCACGATCCAGATGTCATGAAATTCGCCGGAAGAAAGCTGAAGCTGAAGGACGGAAAGCTCTCCGGGGAGGAGGAGTGATGTTTCTGAAACTGGCGGTATTCAATCTGCACCGTCACATAAAGCGGACCCTCCTCATCATTTTTGCCGTGGCAATGTCGGTTATGGTGATGGAGCTTGTGGCAGGCATGTTTGAAGGCTTCCGGGACGGTTTTTTCCGGAACCTTTCGGACGGGGGCGGCCATGTTGTCATTAACGCTTCGGGCTGGGAAGATCGCCTGGATCCCTATTCCATTGACTACCGCATACCTTCATGGCAGGAAGTGGTCCGGACGCTTGAAGAGGTTCCCGGATCCGACGGGATCGAAGCGCAATTAAGCTTCGGAGCGCTTCTTCTGACGGGGGATGAGAATGTTGCGGTAAGCGGTTCCGGAATCGATCCCGGGGGAAACCTGTACCGTAATGTCAGGGACGGGATTGTCGCCGGAAGTTTCCTTGAAGGTGATGAGGATATTGTCATCGGGAAGGGCCTTGCGGAACTGATGGAGCTTGAAACCGGCTTCCGCGTCAATCTGCTTGTGGAGGACTCCACGGGCAGTCCCTTCTACCTGGAATACCGGGTGGCGGGGCTGTTCAGGACCGGCTCGGAGAGTTTCGATGCATCGCACATTTTTATAAGCCACCGCGCCGCTGAGGAACTTCTGTACATGAATGATGAGACCGTCTCTATCCGCGTACGACTGAGTGATCCGGAGTCTGCCGAATCATGGAGGGAGCAGGCTCTTTCGGCTCTTGAACAGGATGGGAGGAATACCGAAGACTTTCTTGTGCGGACCTGGCGGGAAACTCAGGGCAGTACCGCATCGATCCTGGAAATGATGGATGTGATGGTGCTCTTCATCGATCTCCTGGTGGTTATCGTTGTCGCTTCGGTCATTACCAACGCAATTCTTATGAATGTATTTGAACGGATAGGAGAGTTCGGCACCATGCGGGCCATTGGCATGCGGAAAAGCGGGCTTGTGGGCATGGTGCTTCTCGAAGGAACAATTCAGGGACTTATCGGAAGTCTTTTCGGTCTCGCCGTGAGCATTCCCGTTGTGCGCTATTTAACCGTTCATGGTGTGGACTGGGGTGATATGACAAAAATACTGGGAACAGGAACATCGCTCTGGTATTTCGGCTACGATCCGCTGAACAGCCTGATCAATCTGACCGCGGGAACCGCGATAGCGCTTACCGGATCACTCTATGCCGCCGTAAGCGCGGCACGGATGCCTGTTCTTGATAACCTTAAGCAGGTATAGGGGAAACCATGGATCTATTAAAAACAGCCTGGAGAAATATATCGAGAAACCGGCGGCGCAGCACCCTCAATGTGATCAGCCTTACGGTTGGTATTGCCATTCTCATTATCGCCGTCGGATGGATCCGTGGATATTTTACCACCCTCTATACGGGAATGATGAATTTCGATACCGGTCAGCTGCAGGTGCTTCATGAGGAGTACCTGGATAAAGAGCAGAAACTTCCCCTGGACCTGCAGGTTAAGGATTATGATGAAACAGTGCGTCTGATACGGGAAGAGAAGTGGGTCCGGGAGGCTTCCGGGAGAATCGATTTCGCCCTGCGTATCGGGAACGGGACGGATACCATACCGGCCCTGGGCCGTGCCGTCGATCCCCTGCATGAAAAGCAGATTACGGTTCTGGATGAATACCTTACCGGCGGGACTTACCTGGAACCCGGCGATAGCGGGGTGCTCCTCGGTGCGGGGCTGGCCGATAAACTGGGAGTATCCGCGGGCGACACGGTGTACCTTCGGGTCCGGGACCGTTACAACGCACCGAATCTGACCGCGGCGGCGGTACGGGGAATATTCAGGCTGGGCTATCCTGTAATGGATGAGAATCTGGTGCTTACCGGACTTCACGCGTCCATGGAATTTTTGCGGACCGAAGGCGGTGTTACCAGAATTGTAATAGCTTCCGATGGTTCCCTCTCTCCGCAGCAGGCCGTGGAAGGACTGAACGGGCGCCTTGACTCACCGCTTCGCGCATACCCCTGGACCCGTTTTGCCGAGACTCTTGTTTCGGCGGTAAAGGCGGACAGCGGAAGCTTCTTTTTTCTGATGGTGATTCTTACGATCCTGATTTTCCTCAACATCCTTAATTCCATGTCCATGACGGTACGCGAGCGGGGAAGGGAGATCGGTACCATGCGCGCCATCGGTATGAGGAAAACGGAACTGAAGCGGCTGCTCTTTTATGAAAGCCTCTGCATCTCCTCCATCGCCCTTGTAATCGGACTTGCACTGGCGGGGATTACGGCTTTTTATCTCCAGACTGTGGGCTTTGATTTTACCGAAGCCCTTCCCCGGGATATGCCCATTCCCTTCGGCGAGCGCTTCAGGGCTGACTACCGGTGGTACGATTTTGCCGGGGGTGCACTCTTTTCGATAGTCACGGCGGTGCTGGGCACCTTGATCCCTGCCCGCAGAGCGGCTAAGTTGTCGGTGGTGGAAACAATGAGGATGAGCGGAATCTGAAGCCGGAGGAAGTAAAAGTGAGAAAAGGTGATCTTGTCTGGGGGCTCGTTCTGGCGGTGATAAGCGCTTTCCTGATAATACCGGCCGGCAATTCGCTTTATCTTTTATCAGTTGCCGCTTATCCGTATTTAACGGGTTTTGTGAAGTTTTCCGTTCTTGCAACGATGGGAGAGCTCCTTACTCTCAGGATCATCTCCGGCAGCTGGCGCAGGCCCCGGGGGCTGGCGGCAAAGGCGCTTGTCTGGGGTATCTTCGGCCTTATGATAAGCTTTATGTTCCGCTTTTATCCTGCGGGGGTTTCTGCCCTGACGGGGAGGGACAGCGGCTTTGTGTTCGCTTTTCTGAGCAGTACCGTAATGAACCTGACCTTCGGTCCGGTCTTTATGGCCGCCCACAGGGTGACCGATACCTGCATAGATGGATTCTTTCTGGAACGCCGGTGCCGGCTTTCCTCCAGATTAGGCGAAATAGACTGGGCGGGTTTTATCAGGTTTGTGGCAGGACGGACCATTCCCTTTTTCTGGATACCCGTACATACCATCTCTTTTCTGTTGCCGGTAGAGTACCGGGTTCTTTCCGCAGCTTTTCTCTCCATCGCGCTGGGGGCAATCCTTGCATATGGCCGGAGAAGAAGCAGCGGAGCCTAGTCTTTCCTTTTATTCCGCAGCACCGATGCGCTTCCGGATTTTTCATTTCGGTGATTATGCTGTATAGTGTGATGCATGAAAAATCCGGAAATTACACCGGCGGTCAGATCCGCCATGGTCGGAAACAGCAATGTCTACCTTCTCAGCCGGGCGAATCGCCATATCCTCGTGGATACAGGAGCGCCGGGAGGTTTCCCCAGACTCAGGAAAACTCTTGAAAAATGGGCTGTCTGTTTTGAGGATATTGGGCTTATCGTAATTACCCATGCTCATTACGACCATACCGGCAGCACCTACGAAATGGCCGCACTTACTTCGGCACCTGTCGTTGCCCATGAAAACGCCGTTTCACGGCTTACGGCCGGAGAGATTACCGTACCCGCGGGAATTACTCCTTACGGCCGATTTATCAGCAGACTCGGCCGGGTCCTGGCCGAGCGAAAACCGGATATGGCCCGTTATCATCCAGTAGTTCCTTCGGTCATTGTTTCCGACAGGCTCGACCTCTCTCCATACGGCTTTGACGGGGAAATTCTCTACACCCCCGGGCATACGGATGATTCCATTTCCGTCGTTCTGGCCGACGGAAACTGCTGTACCGGCGACTGCTGTTTCAATATGCCCCCCTTTCCCTGGACTTCGGTAGTTCCACCGCTTGCCGATTATCCGGGTCAGCTTGAGGAGAGCCTGGTCCGGCTGCTCGAGGCAGGTGCTGTACGCCTCTATCCCGGCCACGGTCCTGTATTTAAGGCTGACAGGCTGGAGAAGAGTCTGGAGCGGGGAATTTTCCGCGCCTGAGCCCTGACAGATCGTTAATACCTCCTTAACTTTGCCTTTACACGACCCGGTTTTTGGCTTATCTTTTATCTCTGAATGTAGAAAAAACTACAAACAGACATATATAAGTAGTAGATAAATCATCAAGGAGGGTCGGAATGTTTTCCAGCATAATTACGGGAGCAGCGATATATGATGGAACCGGAGGTCCTTCCGTCGAGGCGGACGTGGCAGTCCGCAGCGGAAGGATAGCGGGAATCGGTACTTACGGCAGCCGGGAAGGGGAAAGGGTAATTGATGGACGCGGCAAGGTTCTGGCTCCGGGCTTTATCGATACGCACAGTCATTCGGACCTGGGAATGTTTCTCTCCCCATTTGAACCGAATAAACTGGGTCAGGGCGTAAGCACCGAGTTCGCGGGTAACTGCGGATTTTCACTCTTTCCGGTGACCGAAGAGGGCAGACCGGCGGTTGACAGGATGCTGGAACTCTACGGCAGGAAAATGCGACTGCCCTGGAACAGCACTGAGGAATATTTTTCGGCGGTAAGGAGCAGCGGAACAGGCTTCAATTATCTGCCATTGGTGGGGCATGGAATGCTCCGCCTCAATACGATGGGCTTTTCCGCGGAACCTGCCGGGGCGGGGGCGCTCGACGCAATGACCGCACTTCTGGCCGAAGCTATGGAGTCCGGAGCCTGGGGATTTTCCACCGGCCTCGCTTATATGCCCGGCTGCTTTGCCGGGAAAGAAGAACTTTTGCGCCTGGCCAAAACAGCAGCCCGTTATGGAGGTGTCTTCACAAGCCACATACGCAATCAGGGAGCTGATCTGCTTGCATCCATCGATGAGGTTATTTCTATTGCACGGGAGAGCGGAGTGCGGCTGATAATAAGCCATCTTAAGGCATACGGACTCAGGCAGTGGGGCATGGCGGAAAGAGCGCTTGAAAAGATTGATGCAGCCCGGTCCGAAGGAGTGGAAGTACTCGCCGATTTCTATCCCTATGACTCGTCGGAATCCACTCTGCTCTACGAGTTTCCGGAAGACTCCAAGGCAGGAGGGGTATCCGAACTGGTCCGTCGTCTGGATGAGCCTGCCGAACGGGCAGCAATCCGAAAAGAGATAGAGAACAGAGGCGAGCTGAGCTGGGACCGGATTATCCTCTCCGAGCTGTACAGTGAGGAGTTCCGTCCGTATCAGGGGATGACCGTAGCTGCGATAGCGGAAGCGACGGGCCGAAGCTGCTTCGACACGGCTGCGGATCTTGTCTGCCGGGAAGGAGCCAGGGCGAAAACAATCTGCCGCCTCATGAGTGAAGAAGATCTGGATGCAATCGCCCGGTCCACCTTCACGGTGGTGGGCTCGGACGGATATGCTCTCGAGGAGGGGGTTCCATTTTCCGGACATCCCAGGAACTGGGGAGCATTTCCTCATTTCTACCGGCGATGGGTGATTGAAAAGAAAGCGATTACTCCGGAAGCGGCAATCAGAAAGATGAGCGGTATGACTGCGGACTTTCTCGGCCTTAAGGAGCGCGGTATGATCCGTGAGGGAGCCGCAGCTGACCTTGTGCTCTTCGATCCTGAGCGGATAGGAAGTCCGGCGGATTACAGCAGACCTGATGTTCCCGCGGAAGGAATAGATATGGTCATGGTCAACGGTACTGTCCGTCTGGAAGGCGGGATTCATATAAAGAAAAAAGCGGGATCGGTCATCCTGCGAAGTGAGGTAGGGTAATGGAAGGTTATCGGGAGATTGCAAACGCGCCGGTTCTGTTTCATGCGGTAATCGGAATTGTCATCTTTGTTATGGTTCAGTCGCTGCTGTTTCTTATCATCGCCGTCAGGCGGGGAAGGGAAGCGGGCATATCAGGCACCGTCATGAAGAAGGCCTTCCGTGCGGGAATAAGTACGAGCATCATTCCTACCCTGCCGATCCTGATGGCTCTCATAGCCATAGCTCCCGTTCTTGGGCTTCCTGTTTCCTGGATGCGGCTGTCGGTTATCGGTTCGGCTCCCTACGAACTTATGGCTGCGGGAATCGGTGCAAAAGCGATGGGTGTCGGCAGTCTCGGTGGAGAGGGCTTTACCCTGGACGTGTTCATCAACGCGGTCTGGGTTATGTGCGCCGGCTCCTTCTGGGCGATAATGCTGGTAGCCCTTTTTTACCGCCGCCTTAAGAAGCGCTACAGTCTCAGGGCCGCCGGAGACCGCCGCTGGCAGGAGATCCTTACCAGCGCCTGTTTCATGGGGGTTTTCAGCCTGTTCATGGCGGATCCGATAACAAGCGGCGGTGTTCCGCTTGCGAGTTTCGCAGCCTCATCAGTTTTTATGCTCTTTTTCGTGTTTCTCATAGTACGGCTCGGTTTTGAAAAACTGCGTGAGTTTGCTCTTACCCTGAGCATGATCGGCGGAATGGTAATGAGTGTTGTCTGGAGTATGGTATGAACTACGAACGAATGAATCATCTGATAGGTAAAGTTACTCTCATATGCGGTTTCCTTCTTACATTTCTTCCCCTGCTTATTCTCCGGGTGCAGTTCGGTGCCGGTCCTCAGTGGAAGGCTCTTGCTCAGGCGGTCTTCTCCATTTCGGTTATCATGGCCCCGGTCTCGATTGTTGAGGTGCTTACCTTCACGGCCATGCTGGGTTCCGGAGCAATGTACATGTCCTACCTTACCGGCAATATCACCAATCTGAAAATTCCCAGTGCCGCCATGGCCCTGGATCTGTGCGGGGTGTCTCCGGTCAGTGAGGAGGGAGAAATCCTCTCCACCATCGCGATCGCCGGTTCGGTTATGGTGAGCGAGATCATTCTTGTTGCGGGGGTGCTCCTTGTTTCTCCCCTTTCCCGGCAGCTGCAGAATCCCCTCATCGCCCCTGCATTTGAGCATATACTTCCGGCCCTTTTCGGGGCCATCGGGACCTTCTATCTTCTCAAGGAATGGAAAGTGGCGGTTGCTCCCCTCCTGGCGGCTATCGGGATAAGCCTTGCGGGAGATTTTCCCACGGCCCTTACCATACCCCTCTGTGTCGGAATCTCCGTGGTTTCGGCGAGGGTTCTATACAGGAAAGGATACCTTAAGGCATGAGGATACGTGATCTCGGTTTTACACCCGGAATTCTGCCCCCGGGGGATACCAATTCCATCATCGACATATCGGGAGTCGGGGTCGGTCATGCGACCATCGCGGATGGAGAGGTCCAGAGCGGCGTTACCGCCCTGCTTCCCCACAGAGGCAATCTTTTCCGGGAAAAGGTGCCCGCCGCGGTGCACGTAATAAACGGATTCGGAAAGTCTGCGGGGCTTATGCAGATAGCGGAGCTCGGCAGCATAGAGACCCCCATCCTGCTGACCAATACCTTCGGGGTCGGTACTGCCAGCCAGGCGCTTATCAGAATGATGCTCAGGGATAATCCGGAAATAGGCAGGACCACTGGAAGCGTAAACCCCGTTGTATGCGAATGCTTTGATGGATATCTCAACGATATACGTTCTTTTCCGGTAAAGGAAGAACACTGCTTCGAGGCGCTCCGCAGGGCAGCGGAAGATGCGGGTCCGCCGGAAGAGGGCGCCGTCGGAGCGGGGAGGGGAATGAGCTGCTATGAACTGAAGGGAGGAATCGGCACCTCCTCCCGGCGTCTGTGCTGCGGCGCCGCTTCGTATACCCTTGCATCGCTGGTTCTCACCAATTTCGGAAAGCTGGAGGAGCTTGTTGTCTGCGGGCGGATGCTCGGCAGGGAGATCTCCGGCAGCGGCGTCCTTTCCCCGGGGGGCGGTCAGGACCACGGCGGATCGGTTATCGTCATTCTTGCCACCGATGCTCCTCTTCTGCCGCGTCAGCTAGGAAGGCTTGCCCGTCGTGCAGTAGCCGGACTTTCGCGGACCGGTTCGATAATAGCGGGAGGCAGCGGTGAACTTGTTATCGCCTTTTCCACCGCCCGGAGAATAGAGCATTTCCCTTCCCGGGATGTGCACAGCATGAGCATGCTTGATGAGACACTCCTCGATGTCCTGTTCGCCGGAGCGGTGGAGTCGGTAGAAGAATCGGTGCTTAACTCACTCGCTGCCGCGGTAAGCGTCCGGGGAATGGACGATCATGTGAGACACAGCCTTGCAGAGCTTATGGCGGAAGGAAAACTCAATTGACAATCCGCCCCGACCGGGATTATGATGGGAAACAGATGTGTATACATCTATATAACTAATCCAGATCCGAGGGGATACAGATATGAAAAGATTTTCCGGACAGAAGGCCATGATAACCGGTGCGGCCACCGGCATAGGGGAAGCCTGTGCGCTTCGCTTCGCGGAGGAGGGAGCGGATATCATCTGCGTCGATCTCAACGAAGAAGAAAACCGAAAGACCGCGGAGGCCTGCAAAGCGCTCGGAGTAAAGACTCTTGAAATTATCACCTCCGTTACCGAAAAAGAGGGCGCGAAAAAGGCGGTTGCCCGGGCCATGGAGCACTTCGGCAGGATCGATGTCCTCGTCTGCTCCGCGGGGCTGTATACGGGGGCTCCACTCGATGAGGTTTCCTATGATGAATGGACCAGGATCCTCGATATCAACCTGACCGGCACTTTTCTCTACAACCAGGCCGTTGCTCCCGTAATGATGAATCAGAAATCCGGATCCATAATCAATATCTCATCAATGGCAGGGAAAACCAGCTGGCCCGCGAGCGCCCAGTATTCCGCCAGCAAAAGCGGAGTAATCGGTCTGACACGATCGGTGGCGATGGAACTTGCCCCCTTCGGCGCAACCTGCAACGCTATCTGTCCCGGAAACACCATCACCGCAATGGTTAAGAGTGTGGCCGGCAAGGTCGGAGGCCGTGACGGGATGAGTGCACAGGAGTGGCTCGATATGCGTGCCAAAGACTGCCCCATGCAGCGTCTTGCCGAACCCTGGGAGATGGCGGGAGTTACCGCATTCCTGGCCTCACAGGACAGCAGATACATTACCGGACAGTCCATCTCCATCGACGGAGGAATGGTGCTGAGCTGAATTTGCAATTCCTCCGATCACGCTTATCCTTAAAGTATCAATTGCAGTGACGGACTGCGGGAGTACTTTATGGTAAAAAACCTTTTTGCGCTGTGCGCTGTTCTGTTTCTGATCGGAGGATGCAGCAGTATGAAAAACGATAATGCTGATGAAGGGGTATCGACGGGCGAACTTGCTCCCTGTCCGGAGAGCCCCAACTGTGTTTCATCCCTTGAAAATGAAGCATCTCATGCGATCCCGCCGATTGAATACCGGGGGATCGACCGAAACCAAGCGATGGAAACGATGCTTTCCGTTCTGGAAAATGAGAAACGCTGCAGAATTATCACGGTGGTCAAGGACGAGCCCGGCTACATTCATGCGGAATTCCGATCCTTTCTGTTCCGTTTTACCGATGATACGGAGTTCCTCTTTCCGGCCGATGAGAGTGTTATCCATGTAAGGTCGGCCTCCCGGGTCGGTTACTCGGACATGGGAGTAAACCGCAAACGCCTTGAACGCCTGCGGGAACGCTTTACGGCGCTTTCACCCTGATGTATTAATTTTACCTGCAATAGTCCCATAAAGATACGCGTGTCAGAAGTTCTTTAGAGTATGCTGCTGTATGAAATGGGGGCGGTCGTATTTATTAAGTTAACAGATTAAATGGAAAAAGCATAAAAATTACTATAAACTATAGATATTTCTCCTTTACACCAGATATATTCCGATTTATACTCTCATAAAGTTAACAGGATCATAAAACTAAATAAATATTTAACAAGTTAACTAAATAGATGTGATATGAGCAGGAGTTGGGAATGGCAGAAGTAACCATGCAGGATATTGCCGAGCGTGCCGGAGTTTCAAAAGCCTCAGTAAGCTATGTTCTGTCCGGTAAGCGTCGGCTCTCTGCAGAGGTTGAAAAGAGGATTCTTCAAGCGGTGAAGGAGCTTGATTACGCACCACATCAGGTGGCTCCGGTGCTTGGGAAAGTTGAAACCAGGGTTATTGGTTTTGGTATTTCCCTTGGTAAGGGGCGGATTGCGGAAGATCCGTATTACCTGAATCTGATAGAGGGAGCGATGGATTGTGCAGCCGAAGATGGATATCAGCTGGTCATTCACCGACTTAATCCTGAAGACGGTAATTCAAGAAAACTCTTTCTTGAGAGTTTGCGTTTTCTTGATGGAATGATTCTGTGTAATCCCCGAAAGGATCATATTTTTGAATCGGAAATGAGAAAGAGTGCTATTCCCTATGTGCTCAACGGTACCCCGGAAGATATCGATACCGAGTTTTTTGTGGATTCCGATATTAAGGCGATCGGCTTTCAGGCGGCGGAGCATCTGATCAGAAGCGGGTATCGAAACATCCTCTATATAAATCTTACAGAAGATATGATCCAGAGCAAGCACAGGCTTGAAGGCTTTCGACTGGCGCATGAGGACGCGGGGCTTGAATGGAAGGAGAGTAACCATCACTTCTGCGATGTCACCGTCAAAGACAGCTGTGATCTTATGATGAGAATCCTTGAGGATGATAAAACTGATTTTACCGCAGTGGTAACTTCGAATGAAATACAGGGGCGCGGAGTTATTAAAGCCCTGCACGAAAAGGGAATACCTATTCCCGATAAAATGGCTGTCATATCCATGGGCGGCAGCTGTCTCGCGGAAATCGGCCATCCTCAGCTGACAACCATTGACTTTTCTCCATACAGAGCGGGGTTCGAATCGGCACGCATGCTTATCGAGGTTATAACCCGCAAGAGACTGCGTCCCTCGCATCTTATTATCCCGGGTAAGCTGGTGGTCCGTGAGTCCACCTGGAAATAAATGAAAAAGGAGTATGTACTATGAGAAAAATTGGAATTCTGTTATGTCTTATGACGGCATTTGTTCTCTCCGTCCATGCAGGCGGTTCGCAGGAAAAGGCGGACGAAGGTACCGTAACTCTCACCGTATGGGATTTTAAATATGGTGAAGAGATTACGGGTGCCGCCTTCAAGACCATGGACGAAATGTTCATGGCGGAAAATCCCGGTATCGTAATAGAGCATGTTGCCCAGCCGGAATCGAACTATTATGAGCTTCTGCTTTCCGCCTTTGTGGCCGAAAGTGATGTGGATGTCGTTCTTCTGCATGCGGACAATCGTGCCTGGAATCTTGTGGATTATCTGGCAGTACTGGATGACTACATCCGGCCGGTAATGGACACCTATGCGTCCTCCGCTCTGAAAGCCGTTTCCGCATCGGGTTCTCCCGACTCGGATATCCGGATGCTGCCGCTTACAGCGCAGGGGGTGGGCTTTTACTACAATAAAGAGAACTTCGCAAAGGCCGGTCTCGACCCCGATAAGGCTCCCGTTTCATGGGATGAATTCCTTGCAGCCTGCGAAGCTTTGAGCGGAGCAGATATCGATCCTGTTGTTATGGGTAATCAGGGAAGTACTTTCGGTATAGATTTTATGTACCGGACAATTCTTGCAACCCTGTACGGTGGCGGGATTGAAGGATTTGCCGACGGGACCGCCAATTTTACCGATCCTGAATTCCTTACCGCTACAAGAATGATCAAGACTATTTTCGAACGTGCTTACGTAAATGTGGAAAACGGTTCAATTCCTTATTTCATGGATGCAATAAACATGTTCAAGTCGGGGCAGGGCGGTTTCTTCTGCGGTCTGACCTCGGATATCGCTCACTGGAAAGACTTTGGAGAGGCTCTGGGATATGAGAATGTCGGGTACTTTCCCGCACCGGTAAGTCCCCGGGCTTCCCATCCCGAGAGACAGGTTAATCAGGGCACCGGAATCGCTCTGGCTGCTGTCAGCTACAGTCCCGAACTCGAAGCTGCGAAGAAATATATAAGCTACTACACCTCCGGAGATGCAGGAAAGGTCTTTATGGAGGCTTCGGGCGCTATTGTTCCCAATTCCACAATTCCGGTGGACAGCGATAACCGCATGCTGACAGATATCCTGGAGAGAATGAATAATAATGCGGCCGGCGATTTTATGACAAAGGTGCCCGGCGGTATGGTGTCCGATTTTTATAATTTCAGCTTCCTTTATTTTATAGCTGATGAAATGACCGAGGAAAACTTCATAAACAGAGTTCAGAAAGCCTATGAGGACAACCTGAACTACTGATAAAAACGTGTTTCCGCTTCGGAGCCTTGTTCTCCGGGGCGGAACACGATTAAGCATAATATATGTTAAGGATTATTCTCATGAGTGGAAAACAGAAATCAGTCTACCGGCAGGAAGAAAAGGACGGGTGGCTCCTTGTTGCTCCGCTTTTGCTGCTGCTGATGCTTTTTATTTTCTATCCCGTTGTCTCAAATTTCTACTACAGCTTCACCCGCTGGAACGGAATCGGAACTCCCCAATGGGCAGGTCTTTCCAACTACAGAAGAATGCTGGCGGATGAAAAATTTCTGGATTCCCTGAAGAATCTCTTCGTTCTGGTTCTTTATATCCCTCTGGGAGTGTTTTTCCCTCTTCTCTTTTCCGCTTTCATGCGGGACGGAATACGGGGATGGAAAACATACCGTGCGGTGCTCTATCTTCCCAGCATACTTGGGCCGGTGCTTCTCGGAACCCTGTTTTCTATCATGCTGAGTCAGGTTGGGCCGTTTATCGACATGCTGGGCAGGCTGGGAGTGGAAAACGCGAGGGAAATTCATCTCCTGGGACGAAGCCGTTCTGCAATCCATACAATGTCTTTTCTCTTTGTGGTATGGATGCGGATGGGTTTCGGCTGCATCTATTTTCTTGCTGCCATGAGCAATATCGATGATACCCTCTACGACGCCGCAACCATAGATGGAGCGGGCTGGTGGAAGAAATTTTATCATGTCACCGTTCCTGGAATATCATTCGCCATTCAGTTCTTTACAGTCCTCGCATTCATCGAGGTTTTCGCCAGAATGTACGGTCTCATCTATACCCTGACGGGAGGAGGCCCCGGCTATGCGACCTACACCCTTGAATTTGGTGTGTACATGATCAGTTTCAAGGCTCTGCAGAAGGGGTATGCGGCATCCTGGTCGGTTGTTCTCTTTCTTCTCTGTGCGATTATCGCCTTTATACAGATAAGGCTGCTTAAAAAAGGGGAAGAATAATGAAGGTGCGAAAGACATATCGCGGCATCAGTCTTGTTTTTGTGTATCTGGTAATGACCGTTTTTTCTCTGCTGACCCTCTATCCTCTGTATTTCTCACTCATTTCCAGTTTCAAGACCGGTGGTGAGTATACGCAAAATCTTCTGAGCATTCCCAGGGATTTCAGTCTGGCTAATTACGCGAAGGTGCTGATCGACATGAATATGCTTCAGTATCTGGCCAATACGGTGCTTCTGGTCTCAATGGGCCTGCTGCTGTATCTGTTTCTGTGCACCTCCGCAGGTTTTGCCTTCGGCAGGCTCCGGTTCAGGGGCCGGCTGGCAATGTTTACCATGGTGCTTTTTCTTCAGATTTTTCCGCAGATGGTTATTGCCGGACAGGTGTATCAGCTTGCGGCAAAGATGCACCTTCTGAATACCTATATCGGGATCGTTCTTATCTGGGTCGCCTATTTTGCTCCCTTTGGAACTTACATTATGACAACCTACTATACCGGGGTTCCGAGAGAACTGATTGAATCGGCACGGATAGACGGGGCAGGGGTGTACCAGCAGCTTTTCCTTATTTTTCTGCCTATTGCACGTCCCATGCTTGGTACCATCGGTATTGTGGGAGGGCTTGCCATGTGGAACGAGCTGCCGTTCTCAATGCTCATCCTTCAGAAGGCGGGAATGAGAACCATGACACTGGGTATTGCTCTCATGAAAGGGGAATTCGGACTTCCTGTTCCCGTTCTCAGTGCTGCCGTTCTGGTCTCCGCGGCAATCCCTCTGTTCCTGTACCTTGTTTTTCAGAATTTTGTGACCATGGGAGCCACTGCCGGTTCCGTAAAGGGTTGAGGATAGACAGATGAAACAGTCAAACGATTTTGCTCATGATATGCTGGACCTGGACTGTGACCCAGGCAAGCTGCTCTACTATGCCGCCCGGGATGTAAAAGTGCGGGAAGAGTCGGGATCCATCCTGCTGGAGCTCTCATTTATACCGATCAGGCATGATGGTGTTTTTATCAATGCGGGAGACAGGGAACCTGAAAGCCGGGAATTTCAGCTTTTATCTTATGGCGAGAATATTCTGCGGTTCGGTTCCAGGGAGATGCTTTCGGTTCCCGATTCTGAAAGCCCGATGCTCAGCATAAGCGGGGGAGCGGTTCGTGAGCCGCTTCGCCTCTCCTTTCCGGAGGAGGGCCTTACGGAGTTTATTGACAATCGCGGCCGGGTCAGGGGACGGCTTAATGTAAAGCCGCATTCAATTGCCTACTGGAGCGATCTGCAGCCGCCATCCGATCCGATGCTGCAGCTGGAACTTTTTCCGGATGGCGGGACCCCGGTCCGTTTTATGAGCTACGATCAGTTTTTTCCGGGAAAGCTGGATTCAGTCTCCCTGGCTTATACCCGGAATACCTCCGGGAAAAGCGATGCCCTTTTTTCATTCCATGCTCATGGAGACGAATGTTTCTACGGAACCGGTGAGCGTTTTTCCAGGATTGATCTTTCCGGACGAACCGTAACGCTTGAGAATACGGATAGCCTTGGAAATAACAGCCGTAAGGCTTACAAGAATGTTCCCTTCTATCTTTCAAGCAGGGGGTACGGGCTTTTTATTCACACATCCAGGCATCTCAGACTTTCCTTTGCCGATATTTCGATAAGAGCGGTACAGGGTCTGATCGAAGGCGGGGACATTGACCTCTTTCTGACAGGAGGAGGTACACCGGAGAAGGTTCTTTATAATTATCGATGCCTGACCGGATTCTCGCCCGCCGTGCCTCTCTGGAGCCTTGGAACCTGGATGAGCCGCATGACCTATGTATCCTCGGAGGAGGTCGAATCCATTGCCGAAAGAATGCGGCAGGAAGAATATCCCTGCGATGTTATTCACCTGGATACGGGCTATTTCGAAAGAGACTGGATATGTGAATGGTCCTTCTCTGCCGAGCGCTTCCCCGATGCCGGTAAGTTTTTGAAGAGACTTAAGGAGAAGGGGTTTTATACCAGTGTCTGGCAGACTCCAAATATTGGAAAGGAGAACAAGCTCTATAAAGAGGCTTCTGAGAATGGTTTTCTGGGCTGGCCGGTCGAGGCAGGGCCGAATTCAGACGCTCCCCGTTCGGATTTTTCCGGACAGGATATGGGTGGGCAGATCGATTTTTCCAATCCCGAGGCTGTAAGCTGGTATAAGGAGCTTCTGCGCGGTCTGCTGGACTTGGGAGTGGACTGCATAAAGACCGATTTCGGCGAAAAACTGGACCTTGGTGCACATTACCGGGGACTTCCGGCAGAGGTGCTCCATAATCTTTACTCGCTCCTCTATCAGAGGGCTGCATTTGAATTGAGCGGTCGGTATGCGGAGCACCCGCTTATCTGGGCTAGAGCCGGCTGGGCCGGCGGCCAGCGCTACCCCGTACACTGGGCCGGGGACACGGCGGCAACCTGGGATGGTATGGCCGCATCTCTCCGGGGTGGTATTCAGCTTGGCCTGTCGGGTTATTCATTCTGGGGGCACGATGTCGCGGGCTTTCATGGACTTCCGGATTTCATGAACTCGAGACCCGATGAAAACCTCTATCTTCGATGGACTCAGTTTGGTGTTTTTACATCCCATATGCGGTATCACGGTACAAGTGCGAGAGAACCCTGGGAGTACCCCGGCGTCTCGGCCCTGGTCAGGTCCTGGCTGAGGCTTCGCTATGCGCTCATCCCCTGCATAATGAGGGAAATTCTTCATTGTACACGAAGCGGAAGATCAATGATTTCGCCGCTTTTTCTCGACTATCAGGAGGATCGGACGGTGTACCATCTCGATGATCAGTATCTGTTCGGTCGTTTTTTTCTCGTCGCACCTGTCATGAATGAGAATGGTGTGAGGGATGTATATCTGCCGAAGGGTGAGTGGATCAATTTCTTTACCGGAGAGCGGCTTACGGGTCCTCTCTGGACCGGTCGCCGTACATGGCCGGAAGAGCAGATGCCTGTGTTTGCTAAAGCAGGCAGCAGCATCCCCTGGTATCCCTTACCGGTTTTGAGTACATCTGAGATGGACCCCGGTCAGGAGGAAATATTGAGCCTTGACGACGATTTCAGGGGAATTCTTAACGGACCTATTGGCAGGCTTTGCGGTTTCAAGGCTGCGGAGGGAGGAAGATAATGTGGAAGAGTGATATTGAATCAAGCAGAAAGCGGTTTGAAGCGTTCTGGAAAAGAAAGGGTTTTCTCCTTTCAACCTGGGAGGCGCGCTTTCCTGCGGGCCGGCAGCTTGTGGACTGGGAAGCACCGCCGGTAACGGAAGATTTTGAGTATTACCATACGGATCCGGACTTTGTCGCCCGGCGCGAGGCTTATGTGCTGTCACGGTCGATTTTTCCAGCGGAAATGCTTCCCCTTGCATTCTGCGATCGGGGGACGGTATCCCTGGCGCCGATGCTGGGAGCACAGCAGCATTACAGCCGGGATACAATCTGGTATTCACACCGGGAAGATCTTCTTTCTCCCGAACAGGACCGCAGTCTCGTAATCTCCCACGATAATCCGTGGCTCTCGCGGCTCAGGGCCCTGGCGGAGGCGGGAGCCGGGAGTGCGGAGGGGCGGTACCTCTGCGGGCTGCCGGCTCTCTGCGGGGGCCTGGATGTGCTGGCCGAGCTGAGGGGCGCCGAAAATTTATGCATGGACCTTATTCTGAAACCGGACTGGGTCAAGAAAAAGCTGGACGAGATCGAGGAGACCGCGGCCGTCGCTTATGACGCATTATACCCGATATTGAAAGATGAAAAAGGCTGGAGCATTCAAGGATATTTTATGGCATGGGGCCCGGGAAAGACGGGGCTTAATCAGTGCGATTTTGCAGCCCTGATATCACCGGATATGTTCCGGGAGTTTGCTCTTCCCGTTATTTCGCGTTCCTGCCGGTTTCTGGATAACTCTATTTATCATGTGGACGGTCCGGCCGCTCTTGGTACAATTGAGCATCTGCTGGAAATACCCGAGCTGGACTGCATCGAATACACGCCGGGTCCGAAGGTCCCCCAGGGTGGTGATTCGGGGTGGTTTCCTTACTATCGCAGAATTCTTGATGCGGGCAAGTGCGTCCAGGTTGTGGAGATGGAAGCCTCGGAAGTAGTACCTCTTTTGGATGCCCTCGGTACAGATGGAATATATATGCTGGTCAATTTCGATTCCGAAAAAGAAATAGAGGCAACGCTTAAGGCCGTGGAGGCCTACCGCTGAGTTTCCGGGATATGAATTGTAAAGACAATGGTTGGACCGATTTCCCCGGAAACTTCGACCGACCAGCCGTGGCTCTCCACAATCGATTTGACCGAGGCCAGACCGAGACCGAAGCCGTCCCCCCTGCGCGAAGTGTCCCCGCGGAAGAAGGGATCGAAGATCCATTTCAGCATCTCCGGATCCGGTGCGCCATGCACCGAATTGGTGAAGCGGATCTGAATCTCGCCGCCCTCACGGCGGACCCGTATTCTCACGGGCTGTGTTTCATCCCCATGGGTGAAGGCGTTGTGGAGCAGGTTCTCCAGGGCCCGGTGCAGGAAAAAAAAAAAAAAATCAAGGGGCCGATTCNNTGAAGGCGTTGTGGAGCAGGTTCTCCAGGGCCCGGTGCAGGAGGTCAGGATCAAAAAGCAGCCGCGGATTTCCCGGCAGGTCAATTTCAAGCTCCATCGTTCTGCCGGTGAACGCGGCCTCCTCCTTTTCCAGGGCAAAGAAGTCCTCAAGAAAGGGGAGGAGCGGCAGATGCTCCATGCTGCTCTGAAAATCCCTGTTGGCCAGCCGGATATACTCCATCAGCCTGCCGATCCGGCTCTGCAGCAGTCCCGCCTTGTCGCCGATTATCCTTAGATAGCCGTTCCGGGTCTCATCATCTGCCGCAAGCCCCTCGAGGAGGGCGTCGGTATAGCCGGTAATGGAGGCAAGGGGAGTTTTCAGGTCGTGGCTTACCCCCATAAAAAAGCGGGTGCGCCGGTCGTACTCCTCCCTGACCCGCTCCCTCATTTTTTCGAAAGAGGCGGCGAGGGAGCCGAAGGTATCTCCCGGCAGAATATCGAGGGAGAAGTTCATGTCGCCATCGGCGATTTTTTTCGTGGCAATCTCGAAATAGCCGAGAGATGTACGGATTGACCGGATGGTGGATACCGAAAGAATCAGCATAAAAAGAAAGGGAATTGAAATAACCACCGTCAGCATGATGGGCGCGATTGCAGCGTTGCGCCGGCCGATAATGTAAACGCTCCAGGAGGCTGCCGCTGTTTCATCGGCAATCTTCGGATGGAGTACCATAAGCTGCTGAAATTGCTTTCCGGATTCGACCAGAACATCGGTCATGTTGCTTCCCGATACCGTGCGGCCTTCGCTGTCAAGAATCACCATGGCAAGGTTCGGGGGGAGCAAAGCAGCGGTGGAACGGAGCTCGTCCAGGCTCCTGCTCTCTTCGACGGCCCGGATAAGGGCGGCCGGATTCGGTATCTCTCCCCTGGCGGCACCTCCCAGAGGGGAGCTTAAAAGAACTGCGAGGATGAAGGCCGTAAGAAAGGGCACCAGAATGGATCCGGCCACCATGATGGAGAAGCGGCGTTTCAGATTCATGTCAGCATCTCCCGGTCGAAGAGATAGCCCCTGCCGTGGCGGGTAAGGATATAGCGGGGGCTTCGGTACTCTTCCTCGATCTTCTTCCTGAGTCTCTGGATGTAGACGGGGATGGCGGTTGTGTCCCCGTAGCGGTTGCCCCAGACCTCTTCGTAGAGCTCGTCCGAAGAGAAGGCTTTCCCCGCATTCTGCAGGAGAAAGCGGAGCACCTCGAACTCCTTCACCGAGAGGGTCACGATTGTCCCCTCCTTTTTAAGATGAAAGCCCTCCGGGTCGAGTTCCCAGGGACCGAAACGGAAGAGCTCCCTTGATGCCGGTTCCTCCCGGCCCCGCCGGAGGTGTGCCCGGACCCGCGCGGTGAGCACACGGGGGGCAAAGGGCTTGGTGACAAATTCGTCCGCGCCGATTCCGAGACCCATTATAATATCCTCGTCCGCCTCCCGGGCGGAGAGGATCATGACCGGAGTGTCGCGGCTCTTTCGGAACTTCTGCAGGAATTCAAATCCGTCCATTCCCGGAAGGTTGATATCCAGGATGACGAGGTCGAAGCTCTTTTCTTCAAGCAGAAGCAGGCCTTCTTCGGCGCTTCCAGCGGACCGGGAACTTATTCCTTCCCGGTCCAGATAGAGGGTAATCAACTGTGACAGTTCCTTTTCATCCTCGATAATAAGCACCGCGCCGGTCATCAGAACTTCGTACCTCCGAGGGAACATTCAAGGCTTACGCCCATTATAGTAACATCACCATAGTTGAAGGGAAAGGAAAGATCCAGACGCACATAGTCGTGGGCCTCCCAGGTTAAGGAGGGCTTCAGAATGCCCGAGTTTTCCCCGATGCTTCCCTTCCAGAACAGCGATGAAGATACGGTCTCGGTGATGGACAGGACACCCAGGGCGGCGGCATGAAAGGCCCCGTCATCGGCTCCCGTGTAATAGAGCTGTCCGGTAAGCGAGAGGGCCAGCTCCGATCCGTCGTGGTCCCAGCTGTATCGCTGTCCGACCGTCGCTTCGGGCCAGGGGTCCTGAATAAAGTCGTACTGCACCACCGCTTCGGCGAAAAGGTCCAGGTCCCACAGGGAGCCGGTCATGGTGACCATTCCCGCAGCGTTGCGGTCATGAAGGTAGTACCCTCCGAATCCGATCTCCGCCGCTCCTGCGACAAGCTCAAACCTGGAGGCAAGGGCAATGTCCGAAGGGACCGAGGCTTCTTCGGGGATAATACCGTAGAGGTAAAGGTTGTTTATTCCAGAGGCCATGTTCACCTTCAGTCCCACCGGGCCTTCAAGATCCACCTCCGGATCTTCCGGGTCTATCTCCGACAGGGACAGCAGGTCCGCAGGACTGAAGAAGTAGCCGACCCCCCACTTCATGGTCTGTTTTCCCGCCCGAAGAAAGAGGGAGTCCCGGATGGTAAAATCTGCAAAAAGTTCGTCCAGGTGGACAATATCCTCAAACCTGCGGCTTTCGTCCAGGGGGGTAAGGGGATCGTCTTCGGCGCTTACGAAGGGGGAGCTTATCCAGGACTCGCCGTAGACCCGGATGTTCGTGTCCGGCCGGGCGCTGAAGAAGAGGCGGGCTTCCAGGCTGTAGTCCAGATTCTCACTGATATCCTCCGCAAGGGGATCGTTATCCGTGTTCCAGTACCAGCTCCCGGTTGTGATGAAGCCGTAGCTGCCCCCTATCTCCACCCCGTCGCTGTTCGACAGCAGATCCTCATCCAGTACCTGCCCGCTCTCTTCGCTTTCGGTAATCAGTTCGCTCCCGGAGAATATCCCGAATAGTTCTTCCTCATCCGCGGCGTGGAGGGACGCTGAGGCAAGGGATAAGATAAGTATTCCGAGAAGTGCTCTTGTATTTCCAGGTTTCATCTTTTTCACCCTCCTTAATTGTTGACCCGTTCGACATAGGCCTTGGTAAAGACCGAGTCGGGAATAGTTCTGGTGGAGATGTCGGTGAGTGTGATGCTGGTCTTTTTCCCGGGGATCAGCTCATCGACAAATATCATGGTAGAGGCCAGGTAGGAGTTTTCTCCAACCCTGGCGTATGAGGGATAATAGCTTGTGCGAAGCAGCCGGCCCCCTGCGCTGTAGTCGGCGGTTTTGAGGATAAGCGGCTCCTCCTTCGCAACCCAGAGGGTCCTGGCGGGGTAGGTCACCTCGTTCCCCGTCGCTTCGAGGTAGAGAATGTCCACCTGGTATTTCCCCAGACTGCCCTCTCCGGTCTTTACTACCCGGTAATCTTCCGCGAGGCTGGCTCTCTGGAAGTCAGAGTTGTTTGCCTCGCTGTCGGAAAAGCGGTCATTCATCGATGTATGGCTGAATTGCCGGCTCTCGGGGTCGTAGAACCAGAGGTTTTCATCAACCTGCAGATATCCCTGCCCCTTTTTTACCGCCGGTTCCTGAAAAAGCATAAGAAAGGTATTTTCTTTGTCTCTGCGGAACTGCTGTACCACATTTTTTTCGACTGCCGCTTCAGGATCTTCCACGATCATGGTCATCCGTGCGGAAAGATCGGTCTCATCGAAGTTTTTCATCTCGTCCAGGGTGGTGAGAAGCTCCTGGGCCCGGTCTGTTTCAATGGCGGGAAGCTGGGCTGTCCCGCTCAGCATAAGCAGCATCAGGATGGTGGTAAGGGTGATTTTTTTCATTGCATATTCTCCTTGGTCGTATGGTTTTTTCGTTTCATGAGCGCAGGGCGTCGGCCGGCTGAAGAGCGGCGGACTTTCGTGCGGGCAGCCACGCCGCCAGAAGGGAAATTGCGGTCAGCAGCACGGCAGCGGCCGCAATGGTGCCGAAGGATGGTGAGAGATGGATGTGTCCGTTCCTCAGAAGGAGGGAGAGTCTGTTTTCGCCGGAAAAGGTGATGAGGGAGACCGATCCTCCGACGGCAATGGCTCCTGCCGTTCCGGCGATAATTCCACGAATCGAAAGCATAAGGGATTCAAGAAGAAAGAGCCGGTGCACATCCTTCTGGAGAAGTCCGATGGCGCGCATGGTGCCGATCTCCCTGGTTCTCTCGATCATGATCATTCTGAAGGTGTTCATAAGGCCGACCATGGTTATCAGAAGAAGGCATACAAAGAGCCCGTAGCCCACCATGTTCAGGATGTCGACTATCTCGGTTACAAAGCTCAGGTAGTCGTTCAGATTCCGTACCGTAAACCGGGTTCCCTCCCAATCCTCCTCTTCCCCGTTTGAGAAAAAGGCGGCCATGGGACCGTGTCCCGCCGGTCCAAAACCCCCATCGTCGGCTTCCTCGACCTTGACCGGGGCAAGCCCGGCCAGGGTGCCTTCCATGGCGGTGGTAAGCCTTTCCATCTCTGAAATATCCTTAATCCGGATGGAAACCGACTGGTATTCCTCTTTTTCCAGTCCGATAAGGGGATTGAGGGCGGTTATATCCGCATAGGCGAGGCCGTTCAATCCCAGGCTCGCCCCGTCGGCGATAATGGCGGCAATGGTGAACTCTCCGACATTCGCCTGACCGGTAACGGTCCGGAAGCTGAAGAGAACCCGCTCGTTCAGGGCTGCTCCGATCTCCTCTATGACCGATTCCGACAGTATGAGGCCCTTATCCTGTCTTGCTGCCTCCAGGGAGCCTTCGAGCAGCTGGACCGAGGCAAGCATCTCGTGCTCCTTCTCCAGGTCTACCCCGTAGAGTGACCCTCCGGTCTTCTTTGAACCGAATATGAAGCTGCCGGTTACGCTGCTGCGCTTGTGGTATGCTTCGATGTTTTCCCCGAAACGGGAGAGAACGGCTTCCGGCGCGGCGGTATTCTCGATCCGCCCTCCGATCCTTCCGCTTTCCAGCTGGATCTCTCCCGAAATGTAAATCTCACCCCCGAGCATCGAGGAAAAACTTTCCTGTGATGTCTCGATAAGCCCGGCGGTAAAACTGCTTACGAGGATGATAATCATCATGCCGAATCCCATGGCGAGGGCGAGCAGGCTGCTGCGCCGTTTCTGCCTGTTTACATTTCTTGCAGCAATTTTCAACAGTTTCATCTCATTACTCCCGGTTCATCGCCTGGAGGGGCGAAATTTTCAGTGCGAGTGCGGCGGGATAGAGACTGGCCGCAACACCGACAATCGAGACCATCAGCAGGGAGCTTATTACCGCCGTAAGCGAGAGGGACGGTCTGAAGGTGCCGCTGCCGAGAAGCATCATAAGGAAGGGGTTCGAAGCCTCTATTCCGACGGCGCTTATTACCGCGAGAATGGCCGCACCGGCGATCATGCCCGCAAGTCCGAAGAAGAGCGAAATCATAAGCGTCTCCTGAAGAATCATGGAGCGGACAAATCCTTTCCGGGCTCCGATTGCCCGCATTGTTCCGATCTCCCCGAAACGCTCGGTCACGGAAATCACCAGGGTGTTCATGATGATGATAACCGCCACAACCGCTACAATGATGATAAGGCCGTTAAAAACCAGCTGCAGGGTTCGGGCCAGGGAGGCAGAAATACCGGCGCCGTCCACCCATTCCCATGCCCTTGCTTCGATTCCTTCGTTTTCGAACCAGCGGTTAAGATCTCTCACTATATCTGCGGTCCTGCCGGCATCTTCAATTTTAACCAGCAGGTAGCTCCATGCGTCCGGATCGGTCATGTTCAGACGGTCGCGAAGGGATGTGTCCCCGAGGATGGAGAGGAGCTCTTCTTCACCGAAGGCGCCGGAAGTGGCCGTATCTCCGCTTTCTTCGGAGAAGAGGGAGCCGGATCCGCCGAAGAGAGCACCCTCGTCAAAGCCCGCTTCCAGGGGTTCCGAAGCGTCCGGGCCTGCGTCCGCTTCCGCGGACAGCCCGTCTGACCCGGCGGCTGCCGTCATGCCGTTTATTATTCTCAAGTTTTCGGGGTCGATGAAGCTGATAAGGGCAAGGTCCGGGGAGCCCGTACCGTAGTCGTGAATCCCCCGTACCGTAACTTTCCGGACCTTCATGCCCGTGGAGCTGTTCATGCTGGTCAGAAGCAGCTGATCGCCGACTCCTATGGTTTCTCCCGCGGAATCGCTCAGCATCTCCGCCACCTTTACCGAGATGACGGTGCCTTCCTCTCCGGGCCGCAGGAAGGAGCCTTCGGTCAGCTTGACTCCATCGGGAAAGAGCTCCCGGTACGGTTCTGGGTCGACGCCGATTATCATCATTATTCCTTTACCCTTTTCGCCCCAGGAGATGCTCGCGATTCCGTTAAGCTGCCCGGCGGTCCCGACAGTCTCTTCGAGGGAGCGGATATGGCTTTCCACTGTGCGAAAGGAGGGGATGGAGAGGGCGCTGTTCTCCATCATTTCCGGGCTCAAGGTGAGCGAGGGCTTTTCCAGCCTGGATGAGGAGATAAAAAGGTTTCCAGTGTAGTTGTTTATGTAACTTTCCTCTATTCCGTCGCTTATCGAGTCCATGAAGCTGTTGCCCACAACCAGTACCATCACGCCAAGAGCGAACAGAACCCCAATGATGAGGGTCTTTGTNNTTATGTGCCCTCAGGTTTCTGAAGGCTATTCTGCCGCTTACGCTTTTCATAGGGTCCGCACCTTTTCCTCTCTGCGGTTCTCCACAATCAGACCGTCCTTCAGGCGGATTACATGGTCGGCGATGGAGACTATGTTCTGATCGTGGGTGGAGAAGATAAAGGTTGTGCCGAGATCCTTGTTCATCTTCTTCATAAGGATGATAATTTCCTCTCCCGTGGCGGAATCAAGGTTTGCCGTCGGTTCATCGGCCAGAACAATTCCAGGCCTGGTGGCAAGCGCACGGGCTATCGCGACCCGCTGCCGCTGCCCTCCCGAGAGTTCGCCGGGACGATGGTCTCTCCATTCTTCCAGCCCGACCATCCGTATAAGGTAGTCAATCCATTCCCG
>NPID01000587.1_pt1 | contig 59159 bp, 55 predicted proteins | sample 8637491 | NCBI WGS metagenome assembly NPID01 (sample SAMN07420843, study PRJNA396082) | bioreactor metagenome | isolation source: sample BA6 brine-fed electro-methanogenic bioreactor BA | place: Japan: Kochi | collected 2016-06-14 | reverse complement strand
AAATGCTTCATTACAAGCAACGCCATCGATTGTGACATCAGCAATGTTGTTTATAATTGCTGGATTGACTATTTTCTTTATTTCATCAATATCATCAATCTCACAAATTGGTTTGCTGATAGCATTAGGTGCATTTGTAGCTTTAGTTTTTGTCTTAATTATCCTCCCGCAAATACTATATATATTTGATAAATTTATAGTGAAGTCAAAAGTATAAAACTCACTAGCCCAACCGATTATAATATTTTACCAAAAATATGTTATAATAAAAATGTGAGGTGATAATATGGATAATAAAAGGAGGGTATCATTAACTCGAGCAAAGGAACTAAAAGAACGAATTGATGACTACTTAAAAGTTAGACCATTAATCCCCAAGGGTTTGGAGCAAAAAGAAGAAATTAATGAAAGAAGAAGTAAAATAATTAAGTACTTTAACGCTACTGAAGCTGATTGGAATGACTGGAAGTGGCAACTTAGAAATCGCATTAGAGATATCGGTGTTCTACAATCTTTTTTCAATTTTAGCGAGAAGGAAATCCATTGTATTAAAGAAGTATCAAAAGTTTTTAGGTGGGCAATATCCCCATATTATTTAAGTTTGATTAATCCAAATGATCGGTTTGATCCAATAAAGCTAATGTCGATACCATCAATATTAGAACTAGAAAATTCAATCGATAATCTCGACCCAATGGCAGAAGAATACACTAATCCTTGTGGGTCAATTACAAGAAGATATCCAGATCGTTTGATAATTAATATAACTAATGAGTGTGCAATGTATTGTCGCCATTGTCAAAGGAGAAGGAATATTGGAACAAGAGACCAAGCTAAATCAAAGAATGAAATTCAAAACTCAATTGATTATATTCGTGAGAATACAGAAATAAGAGATGTTTTAATTACTGGTGGAGATCCACTCACTCTACCAAATGCAACAATAGAATGGATATTAAAGCAATTAAAGGATATTGAACATGTGGAGTATATTAGAATAGGTACAAGAACTCCTGTAACCATGCCTCAAAGAATTACCGATAAATTAGTGAAAATGTTAAGTAAGTATCATCCTTTATACATCAATACCCATTTTAATCATCCGATGGAAGTAACTGATGAAAGTAAAAAAGCCTGTGAACGCCTAGCAAATGGTGGAATTCCCTTAGGAAATCAAGCAGTTTTACTAAACGGCATTAATAATGATAAGTTTATTATGCGTTGTTTGAACCAAGAATTACTTAAAATAAGAGTTAAGCCATATTATTTGTTTCATGCAAAGAAGGTTAAAGGTACAACTCATTTTAATACTTCTGTACATGATGGAATTGAAATTATGGAACATCTAAGAGGCTATACTTCAGGAATGGCTATTCCAACATACATCGTTAACGCTCCTAATGGGAAAGGGAAAACCCCGATTTTACCACAATACCTCATATCTCAAGGTAAAGATTATATTATGATTAGAACTTGGGAAGGAGAAGTTATTCAATATGAAAATCACGATAGTGTTGATATCAAAGAATTATTATAATGTTTACATCATGATTTTTTAAGGCTAAGCTAATACTTAAACTTAGTAAAAATAAAATTTAAAATATTAAGGGTTGAAGTAAGGGCTTACATAGATTATAATATAGTTGATGTCTAAATATTATTGGAGGTAAAATTTTGACTGCAATTGATTACAAGAATTTAGGTTTCAAAGTTAGAGACACCCACGCGAACTATATATCTTATTATAAAGATGGTAGCTGGGACGAAGGTAAATTACGGTCAGAAACAACATTAACAATTTCCGCATTTTCAACTTGTTTACATTATGGCCAAGAAGCTTTTGAAGGTTTAAAAGCTTATCGAAGAAAAGATGGAAAAGTTCAAATTTTTAGAATGGATGAAAATGCAAAGAGACTTCAAAACTCTTGTGACAGAATATTAATGCCAAGAGTACCTAAAGAGAAATTTATTAACGCAATAAAACAAGTAGTAAAAGCAAACGAGGATTTAGTTCCGCCTTATGGACATGGAGCTTCATTGTATCTTAGACCATATATCATCGGTGTCGGTGATAATTTAGGTGTAAGACCAGCTCCTGAGTATATCTTTGGAGTTATTTGTTCCCCGGTAGGAAGTTATTTTAAAACAGGATTATCACCAGTTAGCTTTATTGTAACTGATCGAGATCGTGCAGCTCCAAACGGTACTGGTGATGTTAAAGTTGGTGGCAATTACGCAGCGAGTTTACTTAGTCACCAAAGTGCTAAAGATAGTGGGTACGCTGATTGTATATACTTAGATCCATTAACACATACAAGAATTGATGAGGTAGGAGCAGCAAACTTCTTTGGAATTACTCATGATAATATTTTTGTAACACCTAATTCTTCAAGCATATTACCAAGTATAACAAAGAAGAGTTTAATGTATATAGCTGAGAAACATCTAGGTATGAAAGTAGAAGTTAGGGATGTATATATTAAAGATTTAGATGAGTTAAAGGAAGCGGGTGCTTGTGGAACAGCTGCTGTTATAACTCCAATTGGAAGAATAGATTATCATGGTGAGAAACATGTATTTTTTAGTGAAACCGAGGTGGGTCCCATTACAAAGAAGTTATATGATACTTTAATGGGTATTCAATGCGGAGATATTCAAGATCCAGATGATTGGATTACAATTATTGATTAATGAAAAGGCGAGAGAATTCTCGCTTTTTATCGTTTAAAGCCAAATATTTTTTTAATACTTTATTGAAAAATAAATATCTAAAAAATAGAAAATTACTCTTGTTTTAAAAGCGCTTTCATTGTATAATCTATAGTGTTGATAACTGGTCAATTTTTTATTGTGATGAATAAATGACTAGTTCTAAGCGTTTTGGCATTTTCTGTGCTTTTTTTTACGAATGTTGACTATCGATTTATAATCGAAATAATATAAAAGTGAGGCGAAAGAATTGTACACTAGTGAATATTTAAATGAGTTATTTGAGACTACTACAAAGAGAAATAGTTCTCAACCTGAGTATCTTCAAGCTGTTGAAGAGTTTTTTGAAGCAATGAATTTTATTGTTGAAAATGATCCAAATATCCAAAAATTTGGGATTATGGAAAGAATTATTGAACCTGAAAGAATAATCAAGTTTAGAGTTACTTGGGTTGATGACCAAGGAAAAGTAAATGTTAACCGTGGTTATAGGGTTCAGTTTAATTCAGCTATTGGACCTTACAAAGGCGGATTAAGATTTCATCCTTCAGTAAATGAGTCTATCCTTAAGTTCCTTGGTTTTGAACAAACCTTTAAGAATGCATTAACAGGTCTACCAATGGGTGGTGGAAAGGGCGGTTCCGACTTTAATCCTCGCGGACGTTCAGATGCAGAAATAATGCGTTTTTGTCAAAACTTCATGTTAGAATTATATCGTCATTTAGGACCAGATACCGATGTACCAGCTGGTGATATTGGTGTTGGGTTTAGAGAAATTGGTTATATGTATGGAATGTATCGTAAAATCAAGAATGAAAATACTGGAGTTTTAACTGGTAAAGGTTTAACTTACGGAGGATCTTTAGTAAGAAAAGAAGCTACAGGTCATGGTTTACTATACTTTGTTAGAGAAATGTTAAGAGTATATCGTAATGATACTCTAGAAGGTAAAAGAGTTATCATCTCTGGTTCTGGTAAGGTTGGTATGCATGCAGCTTTAAAAGCCCAAGAACTAGGTGCTAAAGTTATTGCTTTATCAGATATTAATGGTTTTGTTGTTGATGAGAATGGTTTAGATCTTAATATAGTTAAAATGTTAACTGAAAGAGCACCTGAGTTTTCAACAGATTACTTAGAATATCGCCCTTCAGCTACATATGATTCAAATCCTGCAAATATTTGGAATGTTCCTTGTGATATTGCATTACCATGTGCTACTCAAAATGAATTACCATTAGAAGCAGCACAAGCTTTGGTTGAAAATGGATGTTTCTTAGTTGCTGAAGGCGCAAATATGCCTACTACAATTGAAGCGACTAAATATTTACAACATGCTGATATATTATTTGCTCCAGGAAAAGCTGCTAACGCTGGTGGAGTTGCTGTATCAGGTTTAGAAATGACACAAAATGCAATGCATTATCCATGGTCTTATGAAGAAGTAGATGAAAAATTACAAGTTATAATGGCAGAAATATTTAAAAAAGCATATACAGAAGCTAGAAAGTATACAGATCATCGTAATCTAGTGGTTGGTGCTAATATCGCTGGCTTTATGAGAGTTTATAGAGCGATAATGGATCAAGGTATCGTTTAATGAGCATCGTTGTAACACCAAAAATATTATTGCCTGTCGATTCAATTGATAAAGAAAAATGGGCAGTAATTGCATGTGATCAGTTTACTTCTGAACCAGAATACTGGGATAGAGTCAAAACATATGTTGATAATGTTCCATCAACTTATCATTTGATTTTACCGGAAGCTTATTTAGACCATGACATGAAACACAAAATAGATAAAGTTAATTATAATATGGATTTATATTTAAAAAACCACTTGTTTGAAGAACATGAATCATTCATCTTGGTTGAGAGACAAACGCCTTTTGCTAAAAGGCGTTTAGGTCTTGTTTTAGCTATAGATTTAGAAGAATATGAATATGAAGTTGGGAAAAAAGGGAAAATTGCTGCTACAGAAATGACTGTTCCGGAAAGGATTCCTCCAAGAGTTAACATCAGGGAGAAAGCCCCAATAGAATTGCCTCATGTTTTAGTGTTGTTAGATGATGGAAAAGAATCAATAATTGCTAATTTATATAAAAACCGAAAAAAATATCCCAAGATTTATGATTTTAAACTTAATATGAATGGCGGACATATTCGCGGATTTGCAATTAAAGATACGCAAGCAATAATTGATAAAATTGATCGACTACCTAACGATTTAAACTTAATCGTTGGTGATGGAAATCATTCTTTAGCAGCTGCTAAAGTATGTTGGGAAAAGTTGAAACCAAAACTATCAAATGAAGCAAAAAAGAATCATCCTGCTCGATATGCTCTAGTTGAGTTAATAAGCCTTTATGATGAAGGTTTAACATTTGAACCAATTCATCGAGTTTTGTTTAATGCTGATTTGAATTTAGTAAAAATATTACAAAACAAATTAAGTGGTGATGGACATTTTGATGTATTTTACCAAAATGAGTTGTTTAAAGTTTCAGTATCAAGTAATCCTTTCATTGCGATTAGAGATATTCAAAACGTCTTGGATGATTATCTAAAGAACAATCAGTTTGTTGAAATAGATTTTGTTCATGGGTTAGATAGCATGAAAAAAGTCTTAAAGAATCATGAAGAAGCGGTTGGTATTACTATGCCAGCCTTAGAAAGAGAAAAGTTATTACCTTATATAAGAGACAACGGAGTTTTACCTAGAAAATCTTTTTCTTTGGGTGAAGCTGAAGAAAAACGTTATTATCTTGAAGGAAAAAAAATACTATAAAGGGGTGTTGATATGAAAAGAGTACATAATTTTTCTGCAGGACCTGCAGTTTTGCCAGTAGAAGTTCTAGAACAAGCAGCTGCTGAGATGCTTGTATACCAAAACAGTGGGATGTCAGTAATGGAAATGAGTCATCGATCAAAAGTCTTTGACAAAATAATCAAGGAAGCTGAAGCTGATCTTAGAGAGTTAATGAATATTCCCGATAATTATAAAGTTTTGTTCCTTCAAGGAGGTGGCCACACGCAATTTGCGATGGTTCCTTTAAACTTGATGAAAAACAAAGTTGCAGATTATATTGTTACAGGTCAGTGGGCAAAAAAAGCTTACAAGGAAGCTACAAAGTATTTAAAAGCAAATAAAATAGCTAGTTCAGAAGATAAGAATTTTTCTTATATACCTGACCTAAATAATTTAGATATTAATCCTAATTCAGATTATGTTTATATTTGTGAAAACAATACAATTTATGGTACAAAATTTTCCAAACTTCCTGAAACCAATGGTAAAATTTTAGTGTCAGATATGTCATCTTGTATTCTTTCTGAACCAGTAGATGTAACAAATTATGGTCTAATTTTTGCGGGAGCTCAAAAAAACATTGGTCCTGCTGGGACAACAATAGTAATTATAAGAGAAGACCTCTTGACAGACGATGTTCCAGATTTTACACCAACAATGTTACAATATAAAATTCATGCAGATAAAGAATCTTTGTATAATACACCACCTACATATGGAATCTATATTTGTGGTTTGGTTTTTAAGCATTTATTAAAACTTGGTGGAGTTAATGAAATCTATAAAAAGAATCTTGAAAAAGCAAATCTTTTATATGATTATCTGGATAATTCGAAATTATTTAGGGGTACAGTAGCTAAACAAGATCGCTCTTTAATGAATGTAACTTTTGTTACAGATGATGAAGAAATTAATAACCGCTTTATAAAGGAAGCTGATCAAGCAGGATTAGTTAATCTTAAAGGCCATCGCAGCGTAGGCGGAATGAGAGCTTCAATCTATAATGCATTACCAATTGAAAGCGTCAAAGCCTTAGTTGATTTTATGAGTGATTTTGAAAGGAAGATTTTGGATGAGAGTTAGTTGCCTAAATAATATATCCGAGTTAGGGTTAAGTGTTTTTAGTAAAAATTATCAAATAATTGATGCTAACCCCGAAGCAGAACTTGTTTTAGTGCGTAGTTTTAATATGCATGATTATCCAATAAATGATAATTTATTAGCTGTCGCTAGAGCTGGAGCTGGGGTTAACAATATTCCTTTAGAAACAATGGCTGATAAAGGTGTTGTTGTTTTTAATACACCTGGTGCCAATAGTAATGGCGTTAAAGAATTGGTTATTGCGGGAATGTTACTCACTGCACGCGATTTAATTGGTGGTGTCGAGTGGGTTAGAGAAAACAAAAATGATAAAGATATCTTGAAAAATATCGAAAAAGCGAAAAAAGCTTTTGCAGGTAGAGAAATACTAGGTAAAACTATATTAGTTATCGGCTTAGGGGCTATTGGTGGAAAAGTTGCTAATGCATGTGATGATTTAGGCATGAAAGTAATAGGTTACGATCCATATATTTCGGATGAAGCTGCGGCATTGTTAAATTCTAATATTGAGATTAATAATCATTTAGAAGAAACTTATCCAATTGCTGATTATATTAGTTTGCATTTACCATTATTAGACAGTACGAAAGATATGTTTAATGAAGCAGTATTTTCTCAGTTAAAAGAGGGAGCTGTTCTTCTTAATTTCAGTAGAGATGGATTAGTTGAAGAAGAGTCTTTGGCAAAAGCTTTAAACAGCAAAACACTAAGAAAGTATGTAACAGATTTTCCTAGTCATTTTGTTGCTAATCTACCTAATGTTATTGCCTTTCCACATCTAGGAGCTTCTACTGATGAATCAGAAGAGAACTGTGCAATAATGGCCGCGAAACAGTTAATGGAATATGTTGAACAAGGCAGCATTATTAATTCTGTTAATTATCCTAATGTTAAATTAGATTATATGCATGCTGAGAACAGGCTTATAATTCTTGCTAACAACGAACCATCAATTGCTAGAGAAATTGCAAAAGCATTCTATTCTTATGAAGATAAAATAACTGCTAAAGTTTCAAAAGTTAGAGGAAGATACGCTTTCTACAGTTATGATTTTAAGATAACCGTACCAGTTTCTGTTATATCTACCTTGGAAACTATTGAAGGAATTAATCGGGTTAGGATTATAAAATAGTGAATAAATGTCACATTAGATTTTTTAGTGTGACATTTTTATTTTACAAATTATTAAAACTATGATATAATTTTTTTAAGTTTCTAGGTGGTGATTAAATGTTAGTTGATTACATTAACCAAGAAAAAATGCTAGAACAATATAATTTTTTATTAGAGAACATTAAGTCTGGTGTTGTTTTTTTTGATTGTGAATGTAAGATAGTCTATCATAACTCAATTTTCTCGAAAATCTTGGGTGAAGAAAATCAGAGTTACCTAGAAGAGTTTCTCTTTGAAGTTATTGGCCTTAATAAGATCGTTTGTCTAAAAGCGATTGAAGGACATGTTTTTGAATTTCAAAATGCTATAAAAACTAGAAAAGGTTCTGTACTTGTCAATTTGTTTTTTTCTCCTGTAAAAAAAAGTGAATATATAAATGGGTTTATGACAATGAATATTATTTCAAGTATGGAAAAACAAGTTGATGATTTACTGATTAAGGAACTTGAGATGAACAGTTTAATAGAAAAGTCTCTTATTGGTATAATAGTAATTAATCAAAACCATCAGATAGTTGATGCTAATAAAGCTTTCTATGACCTTCTTGGGTATGATTCAGAGGAACTTGTTGGAAAATATTCCTGGGAGTACCTTGATGGTTATAGTGAGGAAAGAATTAAATCAGAGTTTGCTAAACTTGATGAAGTCACTAATGTCTCTAAGGTTAGTTTTATTAAAAAGGACAATTCGATTATCGAAAGACGTGTTATGGGTCGAGGGGGAAAAGTCCAAGGGAAGCCAGTAATTATCTATTTTGTTGATACATTTCCTAAGGAATAAAAATTATTACAATTGAAGTTAAAAATGCTTGATTTTTTGGCTCATAAATTATAGAATAGAGTAGTATTGAATGGAGGAGAGTTTATGAGAGTTCAATTTACTTTGAAATGTACTGAATGTAATTCGGAAAATTATCAACATACTAAAAACAAAAAGACACACCCTGATAAAATGGAAGTAAAGAAATACTGTCCAACGTGTCGTAAACAAACTGTACACAAAGAGAAAAAATAATCTGTTGATTTGGTATCCGTTTGGATACTTTTTCTTTAGTATAAAAGGGAGTCTAGTATGAGAAAGTATAATTTTGGTATAGATATTGGTGGAACATCAATTAAAATTGGTTTATTTAATAAAGATGGAAATCTTCTAAATATTTGGTCGATAAAAACTAATCGCAACAATTCGGGTAGATTTATTCTATCAGAAATTGCGACGTTTATTAAAAAACAAGTTGATGTATCGGAAATACAAGGAATTGGTTTTGGAGTCCCTGGTCCTGTTTCTAAAAACTTGGTTTATAGTTGTGTCAACTTAGGTTGGGGTTTAACTGATATTGTCAGTGAGTTTAAGGAATTAGTTAAAGATGATAATATTACCATTAAAGTAGCAAATGATGCAAATCTTGCTGCAGCTGGAGAGATATTTAAAGGTGTAGCTAGCGGTTATAAAAATGCTTTTATGATTACTTTAGGAACTGGTATCGGTGGTGGTGTCATCATTGATGGGGCGGTAGTTGATGGAATAAATGGTGTAGCCGGAGAAATAGGCCACACCCATATTGATCATATTTTTGAACTTCCTTGTAATTGTGGCAAAACCGGTTGTTTAGAGACAGTATCCTCAGCCACTGGAATAGTTCGTCTGGCTAAGGAGTATTTGAAAATCAAGGACACACCATCAAAACTTAGAAATTATGAGTTTTTCAGTGCAAAGAAAGTAATTGATTTTGCCAAAGCAGGAGATGAACTGGCTATTGAAATAATTGATAAATCGATGGAGTATTTAGCAAGAGTACTTGGAAAAGTTTCGTATATTATAAATCCAGATATCTTTATTATCGGTGGTGGAATCTCTAATGCCGGAGATTATATTATCGACAAAATAACAAAACATTACTATTCCTTAGTTAAGCCTTTTATTAGTCATACAAATTTTGAAATTGCCACTTTAGGAAATGAAGCGGGGATTTATGGAGCGTGTTATTTAATAATATGATAAATATAACCAAATTTTCAGATAAGCAAATGGATGTTAATACCTATATCTTAGCTAAAGACAATTTTGCTTTAGTAATTGATCCGGGTTTTAATGGAGCCAAGATAATCGAACACTGCACTAATCACAATTTACGAATAGACTCAGTGATTTTGACTCACGGACATTATGATCATATAAGAGATTTAAAAATGCTTCTAGCAGAAGGATTAAATATCTACATTCATAAAGATGAGTTAGAATTTTTATACCAACCGGGATTAAATCTTTCAAGTTCTTTTGGACTAAATTTTAGTTTGCCCAAAGCTATTCAAGTAAGAACAGTTCTTGATCAAGAAATTATAACTTTTTCTAAAGAAAATCTAAAAGTAATGCATTTACCAGGACATACTCAAGGTTCAATTGGTATCAGCTATAATCAGCATTTTTTTGCGGGGGATACATTATTTTATGATAGTATTGGCAGAACGGATTTACCGACAGGAAGTCAAGTTAAAATATTTAAATCATTAACTCATTTAAAATCATCATTATCACGTGGGACTATTATTTATCCCGGCCATGGTCGAGGGGGTAAATTGAGTGATATTATGCAAAAAAATCGCTATTTAGTGTAAATATAAATCTTATTACTATATATTTATTGTATTTTACAGTTTATCAAGATATAATAACTTAGTTAGGAGAAGACTAATTTGGCAAATATGACTTTATTAAGTTTCTTTTCTTTGATAGATATTGATGGAATCATTGAGAACTCATTGATTCTTTTCTTGTTGGTTGCTATCTATTCGTCTTTTTCGATTAAAGAATATTTATCTAATCCTTTAAGAAAAGTATTTTTCGGACTTGGATTAAGTGGTGTTGTGATGTTGTTAATGAGTTTTCCTTTGCAGTTCGAAGAAGGTTTGATTTTTGATACGAGAACAGTGTTGTTAAGTCTCAGTGGTTTATTCTTCGGTTTTATACCAACCTTAATTGCAGTGGTAGTTTCTAGTATTCACCGGATTACTATCGGTGGTTTTGGGACGGTAATCGGAGTTTCAACCATTTTTGTTTCTAGTGGGATAGGATTATTATTTAGGAAGTACCGTAATCGACTTAAAAATATGAGTCTTTATTTAGAATACTTAATTTTCGCTTATGTTGTTGGGATAGCTGTTTTCTCTTTGTTTTATATTTTTGAATTCCAGTATTTCTCTGATAAGTTTTTATTTTTATCTTTCACATTTTTAGGAATCTATCCAGTTCTAACTTACTTTTTATGTCTGTTCATAAAAAATCAAGAAGATAGAGATGATTTACATCGAATAATCAATTATCAAAAAAGACTTTTACAAGCTTCAATTGATAGTCCTAAGGTGATGGAGATTTTCGTTTTAGATAAAGATTTTCGTTATCTAACCCTAAATTCATATCACAAGCATTGTATGAAAAAATACTATAATGTTGAAGTTCATGAAGGAGATTCTTTTCTTGAACATATTAGAGATAGCGCAATGTATAATCGTTACCAGTCACAAATTTCAAAAGCTATGAGAGGTATTGCTTACACATCTGTTGATGAGGTCGAAACCACTCCTGGCAAGTATTATGAATCGATGTTTACTCCAATAATTGAGGCAGATGACTCAGTGATAGGTGTGGGAATATTCGCTTATGATGTATCAAAAAGGAAAGAGTATGAAGAACATATTCTTTATCTAAACCATCATGATCCTTTAACTAGTCTCTTTAATCGACGCTATTATAGTGAGGAAATTATAAAATACAGTAGTCCTGAACATTTTCCGCTTTCTATTATCATGGCTGATATTAATGGTTTGAAAATCGTGAATGACGCATTTGGCCATAATGAAGGCGATCAACTATTAAAAATCGGAGCTAAAGTCTTAGATGAAGTGTTTAGCCAATATGGATTTGTCGCAAGAATTGGTGGTGACGAGTTTATTGCAGTATTAAAGAATACATCACAAGAAGATGCAAAGAAGATGATTGAGCGCGTCGACGATTTGTTAAAGGAAGAAATTGTCTCTGGAGTTAAAGTTTCAATATCTATGGGTGTAGAAACTTTATATGATGATACGCCAATTCATAAAATTGTTACTGCAGCTGAAGATAATATGTATAAGAACAAGCTTTATGAAAAAAACTCAAACAAAAATGAAGCTATTACTGCAATTATGAAAACTCTTCATGAAAAAAATAAACGAGAAGAGTTGCACTCTAAACGGGTTTCTAAGTATTGTGAGTTAATTGGTAAATTATTAGGGTTATCAAAGGATAGAATTAAGCTTTTATCAATCAGTGGAACCTTACACGATATCGGCAAAATCGCAATAAATGAAAGTATTCTAAATAAGCCGGGAAGACTAACCACTTTTGAATGGGTGGAAATTAAAAAACATCCTGAGATTGGTTATCGGATACTATCAGCATCAACACAGTATGCTGATATTGCCATCGATATTCTCCATCATCATGAGCGTTATGATGGATTAGGATATCCACAAGGAATTAGTGGAGAAGACATCCCTTATCATTCAAGGATAATTGCTATTGCTGATGCTTTTGATGCTATGACATCTACTAGACCTTACCGTGAAGCTTTAAGTAATGAGAGAGCAATTCAAGAGATTGAAGATAATTTAGGGAAGCAGTTTGACCCAGACATAGGCACAGTGTTTGTCAACCATTTAAAAGCGAAAAACAAAGACATAACATAATCGTTTAAAGACTCTGATAAAATCAGAGCCTTTTTTTTTAAAATCAATAAAAAAACTAGCACTCAAGACTTGACATTGCTAATGGTCTTTAGTATAATATCATTAGCATTCGAAATGCCTGAGTGCTAAAGGGTGATAATATGACGAAAAGACAAGAAGTTATTTTAAAACTTATCGTTGATGAATATGTCAAAAGTGCTGAGCCGATTGGTTCGAAAGTATTGGCGGAAATGCTAAATGTATCATCAGCTACAATCAGGAATGAGATGAGTGTTTTAGAGGATTTAGGTTACATTGAAAAAACCCATACATCTTCAGGTAGAGTACCTTCTGAAAAAGGATATCGGTATTATATCGAAACAATCGTTAAGAATCTTGATGAAGAGACTGATGGTTTTTTTGAGTTTGAAGAGCTTTTTTCTCATAAAGAGAATGAGAGAGATGAAATAATTAAGGAAGCGATTGACTTATTGTCTCAGGCAACTAATTGTACTGCAATATCTTTGGGGCCAAATGCATATCACTCTAAAGTTAAGAAAGTCCAACTTGTTCCAATCAGTTCACACCAAGCACTGATTTTAGTGATAACTAATTATGGACATGTTGAATCAAAGCAGATTGCAATTCAGGAAGAACTAGATACTCAAGAATTAATTAAAGTAATTGATTTGCTGAATGAGTTATTGGTTGATACACCAATTTCAAAAGTCTCGGAGAAGCTTCATTACGAAATCCAACATAGTCACATCAAAGAATTGCTGAAATATCGAGAGACTATTGTTGATTCATTTATTGAAGCGTTCTCAAAGTTTGCTCAAAGTAAGTATTACTTAACTGGGCAATCAAATATGCTTTATCAACCAGAGTTTAATGATATTCAAAAATTACGGGAGTTTATTGCAACGATAGAAAACAATGAAATATTTAAGATTATTGAGTCTGATTCCGAAGGTATCAGTGTTCGAATTGGGACAGAGAATCAATATACATCAATGCAAGATTGTACAGTTATCTCTTCAACATATGACACTATAGATGGCGAAAAAGGGACCATTTCATTGGTCGGTCCAACTAGAATGGATTATCAAAGAGTTATCCCGTTAATGAAATACTTGGCAAAACATATTCAAAAACTATACGAAGAGGAGTAATTTAGATGAGTGACACGGAAAAAGAGCTAGTTGTTGAAGAAGAACTAGAAAAAGAAGAACAAGAAGAAAAACATGAAAAACATAAGAAAAAGAAAAAAACAAAGGTTGAAGATCAACTTGAAGAAATTCAAGAAGAACTTAAAACTGTTAAAGATAAGTATTATCGTGCTTTAGCAGAAATGGAAAACTACAAAAAAAGAATGAGCGAAGATTTAAAACGAGAAAGAAAGTATTCGGCGCTTTCATTGGCTGATAAGTTGATTGATTCTGTTGAAGTATTCTCACAAGCATTAAATATGGAAACTCAAGACCAAAACTTAAAAAACTTTCTTTACGGATTTAAAATGATAAATGACATGATTTTCAATGCTTTAAAAGATGAAGGAGTAATCTTAATCGAGTCAAAAATTGGTGATGATTTTGATCCTAACATTCATGAAGCGATGGATAAGGAGTATGACCCTGATAAGCCTGAACATACAATTTTAAGAATCGTTAAAAAAGGATATAAATTTAAGGACCGAGTTTTAAGACCAACAATGGTGATAATTAATATAAAACCTGAAAATCAAGAAGAACAAGAAGTGCAAGAAGAAACTGAAAACGAAAATCAAATTGAAAACAATCTAGAATAGAGAGGTAGATAAAAATGAAAATTATAGGTATTGATTTAGGTACAACAAATTCATGTGTATCAGTAATGGAAGGAAAAGAAGCAAAAGTTATTCCTAATCTTGATGGAAATAGAACTACACCATCAGTAGTGGCTTTCAAAGATGATGAAATCCAAGTTGGTGAAGTTGCAAAACGTCAAGTTATCACAAACCCAAATACTGTTTATTCAATTAAACGTAAAATGGGAACAAATGAAAAAGTCAAGATTAATAATAAGTCTTATACGCCACAGGAAATTTCTGCAATGATTTTACGTAATCTTAAAGAATCAGCTGAGGCATATTTAGGCGGAAAAGTAACGGAAGCAGTTATTACTGTTCCTGCATATTTTAACGATTCGCAAAGACAAGCAACTAAAGATGCTGGTAAAATTGCTGGTTTAGAAGTAAAAAGAATTATTAATGAGCCAACAGCAGCTGCTTTAGCTTATGGAATTGATAAACAAAGTAAAGAACAAACAGTTCTAGTTTATGACTTAGGTGGAGGAACATTTGACGTTTCAATCCTTGAGTTAAGTGATGGGACATTTGAAGTTATCTCAACAAGTGGAGATAACCACTTAGGTGGAGATGATTTTGATAAGAAAGTTGTTGATTGGTTAACTGCTGAATTTAAGAAGGAACAAAGTGTTGATTTAAGTAAAGACAAAATGGCTTATCAAAGATTAAGAGATGCTGCAGAAAAGGCTAAAAAAGAACTATCATCAATAACATCAACAACAATCTCTTTGCCATTTATTTCAATGAATGCTAGTGGACCTGTCCATTTAGAAAAGACTTTAACAAGAGCAAAATTCAACGAACTTACAGCAGATTTAGTTGAAAGAACTGTTGAACCTGTTAGAAAAGCTTTAAGAGATGCAAAAATGACTTCTAAAGACATTGATGAAGTCCTATTGGTTGGTGGCTCAACTAGAACTCCTGCGGTTCAAGAAGCAGTTAAGAAGATTTTAGGTAAAGAACCAAATCGTTCAATTAATCCAGATGAAGTTGTAGCAATGGGTGCAGCGATTCAAGGTGGAGTCCTTCAAGGTGATGTAAAAGACGTTCTCTTGTTAGATGTTACACCACTTTCTCTAGGTATTGAAACCTTAGGTGGAGTTTTCACAAAATTAATTGAAAGAAATACTACTATTCCAACTTCAAAATCACAAACATTCTCAACAGCAGCGGATAATCAACCAACAGTTGATATTCATGTTCTTCAAGGGGAAAGACCAATGGCAAGAGACAATAAAACCCTTGGACATTTCCAATTATCCGATATTCCGCCAGCACCAAGAGGAGTACCACAAATCGAAGTTAAGTTTGATATTGATGCAAATGGTATTGTTAATGTATCTGCTAAAAATACAGCAACTGGTAAGGCTAATTCAATTACAATTCAATCAAGTTCAAGTCTTTCAGATGAAGAAATTGATCGTTTAGTACGAGAAGCTGAAGAAAATGCGGAAGCAGATAAAGTTAAACGCGAAGAAGCTGATTTACGTAATGAAGCAGATCAATTAATCTTCATGACTAATAAAGCAATTAAAGATTTAGGCGATAAAGTCACTGATAGTGAAAAACAAGAAGCGGAAACTAAAGTAAAAGACTTAGAAGAAGCCCTTAAAGGCGAAGACTTAGATGCAATTAAGTCGGCAAAAGATGCTTTAGAAAAATCAGCACAAAGTCTATCAGAGAAAGTTTATAAAGAACAACAAGCTGCACAAAATCAACAATCACAAGCTCAACCTGATGACCAAGAATCAGAAGATTCAAATCAGGATGATGATGTTTTTGATGCAGATTATAAAGAAGTATAATACTGGCATGATTATTTGCCACAGTTTGAGGTGGTTTAATGGAAAAGCGTGATTATTACGAGGTATTAGGTATTAGTAAATCTGCATCTGATGACGAAATAAAAAAAGCATACCGAAAACTCGCTAAGAAATATCATCCCGATGTTTCAACAGAACCAAACGCTGAACAAAAATTTAAAGAAGTTCAAGAAGCTTATGATGTCTTGAGTGATCAGACTAAAAGAGGTCAATATGACCAATTTGGTCATCAAGCTGCTAACGGTGGCTTTGGTCAAGGTGGGTTCGGCGGTGCTGGTTTTGAAGGTTTTGATTTTGGTGATATTTTCAGCGCTTTCTTTGGTGGTAACCAAAGAACATCGCGAACCACTAACAGACCACGTAAAGGCTCAGATATTCAAAGACGAATGGGTATATCATTCGAAGAGTCAATATTTGGAAAAACAGAAAAAGTACGGATTCCAGTGTATGATGAATGTCATGTTTGTCACGGTTTAGGTGCGGAATCGAAAAAGGATATTAAAGTATGTTCACAATGTGGCGGTTCTGGTTCAGTAATTGCTGAAACCCAAACTTTATTCGGTAGAACTCAGACTAGGAGAACCTGTCCTACTTGTAACGGCTCTGGTAAAGAAATTATCAATAAGTGTTCAAACTGTCATGGTGAAGGTGTCGAGAAAGTTAATAAAGAAGTTGAAATTAAAGTTCCAAAAGGCATTGAAACAGGACAACAAATTCGTTTAGAAGGCTTTGGTAATAAAGGAGCTAATGGAGGACCTAACGGCGATCTATATATTGTTTTTGAAGTTAAACCTTCTGAAAAGTATATCCGTGAGGGTGATGATATTATTGTTAATGCGCCGATAACCTTTGCTCAAGCGGCTTTAGGGACAGAAATTAAGGTTGACACAGTTTATGGACCGGTAATGTTAAAAATTCCGGCTGGGACCCAATCTGAATCAAAGTTTCGTTTGAAAGGTAAAGGGGCACCAAACGTTAGAACCAAGCAATTAGGTGACCAACACGTTATTGTTACCGTAATTACACCACAAAAACTAAGCAATCAGCAAAAACGCTTATTTGAACAATTAGTTAAAGTGGAAGATGAACCACAATCACCAAAGAATTGGTGGGATCGATTTAAATCCAACTTTACAAGAACATAAGAATAATTAGAAAAATGGTAGTGTTGATTAACGCTACCTTTTTTCTTGTTTGTAAGAAAATAAGAAATTTAATATTTTTTTTATTATCATGTTTACAACTGATAGCTAATGAGTTATAATATAAACAGTTTATGTATAAACAAAATATAGATAATAAGATTATATATAAACAGATTATATTAAGACGGGGGTGAAATAATGACTAACTCAGGAGAATATGTCCGAGGTTTTACTGACTATATTATTCTATCTATTTTATCTAAGTTTGACAGTTACGGCTATGAAATGTCTAAAATTATAGATTTTGTCAGTGAAAACAATATTCAGTTAACAGAAGCTACCCTCTATATTGCTTTAAAGCGTTTGTTAAATGATGGAAAGATTTCTACTTATACTGGAAAAAACAAAAAAGGCATGAGTCGTCGTTATTATCAGATCACTCCTAGCGGAAAAGCCGCTATAAAAGCTTTTCGTAAAGATTGGGTTCTGATTGAAAATACTTTGTCAACTTTAGTCGGTGGCAATTTTGATTACTTTAGAGAGAATTAGGATGTGATGATATGAATATCTTTGAAATTGTACCAAAACACTTTTTTAGCATTTTATCAAGTAAAAACGCCAAGGTCTATGTAGCTTGTTTATTAGAACTGTTTAAAGTCTATGAGCAAGGTTCAATTCTTGGTATTGATAAGAATATCGCTAAACAAGCTTTGATTGATTATTTGGATATTAATCCTTTGGATGAGGAGTTAGAAAGTGATGATGAAGATGAAATCTTATCAAACAATCGTGATCGCGCAAATCAAATTCTTCGTCGACTTGAAGCTTGTGAATGGATTGATATCGATGTGAATAATGATTATGAGGAGATATTGAATTTTCGTGATTATGCAATCACGATAATTGAAGCTTTAAAGGATATCTCAGTTGATAGTTATTATGGCGACGATGAAGAAAGACATGAGTTTCGGGGTTATATCTATACTGTGTACTCTTTATTATCAAATGACCATGGCGAGTATGCGATGGTGATTGATCAAGTATATAAAAATACTGTAGCTTTTGTTCGAGAAATTCGAAAGCTCGATTCTCGTTTAAAATACTATATTAAAACAATTGTCGAGAATTCTGAGATTAAAGATTTGATTAATCTCTTAGTCAATTATAAAGTTGAACTGATTGATCATGCTTACCGCCGTTTAAAAACAAGCGATAACATCAATAAATATCGGGTAGATATTGTTAAAAAGTTAGAAGAGTATCAGCAAGATCCTTTGGTTATGGAGATGATTTCTAAAGAGTATCTAATTAAGAATCATAATAATCCCGAGTTGGCGATGATTAAAGCGAATAAACGAATTGATGATATTATTGATATCTATAACTCTATTTCTTATATCATTGATGAAATTGATAATAAGAATAAAGTCTATGTTAATTCAACTATTGCAAAAATTAAGTTTTTACTATCAGATGATGAAAATGTTATTAGCAAATTAAGTCGCATCTTGAACTATACTGCCCGAAATATTAAGAAACATAAAGCCCATATTGCTTTAGGAAATATTCAGCCACTATTTAATATTAATTCTTATCAACAAGTTTCAAAAAATGCGATTTATACACCAAGAGGTATTTATAAGCATGTTGATTCACAATTCCTGATTGAAAATAATGGAGCACCAGATTACAAATTACAAGAAGCCTTTTATCAAGAGTTTGAGAGAAACTACTCTGAAGAGGTTATCAGTAAATATTTGAAAGAGTTTTTCCGGCACAATCGCTTGATTAAAGCATCAGAAATTCTCCGTGATGATATGACTGATGAAGCAATTCTAAGGCTGTTATATATCTTAGTCTATGCTGGCGATGAACTGGATTACTATATTAATCCTTTAACAGAAAAAATAAAAAGTCAAAGATTTGACTTAGACGATTTTGAAATTATTAGGGGGTATGAAGAATGATACTTGAAAAATATGATGACCTTAATCAAGGCCAAAAACAATTATTCAGTAAAACTTGCTTAAAACTATTACAAAACAGTTTCCTAGCAAGAGACAAAGCTGATAATAAGGAAATGTACTATTTCCTATTAAGTTTTAAGAATTACTTTGATGAATATTTTGCTGTTATGGATTTTGAAATAGTCCTTGACCGAGAACTTGGGGCAGTTCAGTTGTTACATAGGGAGAATAATAATTTAGTCCGTTTAAAGAAAGAAGAGACTTTAGTTTTATTAATCTTAAGAATTCTTTTTCATCAACATCTGGTTAAGACTTCGATAAACGATAATATTGTGGTTAAGGTTGACGAAATTCATCAATATTATGATTCGTTAGAATTGAAAAAGAAGATTAATAAGACAGACTTAGTGAAAATCCTAAGAACCTATAAAAAACTCAACTTAATAGAGCCTTTAGGAGATATTACTAAAGCTAATACCAATATAATTATTTATCCAACAATTCTTTTAGCAATTAATACTCAAGCAATCAATGATGTATATAATCTAGTTGCGAATATTGAAGACAAAACTGGAAGTGATGATAATGAAGAAACTAACGAAAATTAGATTGATTAATTGGCATTATTTTGCTAATGAAACAATCCATATTAAAAACAATACTTTAATTACTGGGCAAAATGCTACAGGTAAATCAACAATTGTTGATGCTATTGCTTTTGTCTTAACAGCTGGTGATCAAATTTTCAATTTAGCAGCTAACGAAAAAAGCAAAAGAGATTTACGGGGTTATGTTAAGTGTAAACTGGGGATTGATAACCATGAATATCTTCGAGAAAATGATACAACAGGTCATGTTGCTTTAGAGTTTTATGATGAAGGAAAAAAGCAATACTTTACAATTGGTACGGTAATTGATGTTTTTGGAGATATATTACCACCAAAAGTAATATTCTATGAATATGATGATTTGATTAAAGATTCATTGTTTGTTGATGAAGAAGGAAAAATATTAACAACTATTAATTTTAAGAAAACTAAACAAGCAACAAAAGTATTTATGACTAGGAGAGAAGCAAAACTTGCTTTTAGATCCTTGTTTGGTTCAATTAACGAAAACTATTTTTCACTTTTGCCTAAAGCTTTAGCTTTCAAGCCTATACCAGATGTAAAAGATTTTATTTACCGTTACCTACTTGAAGAGAAGATACTTGATGTAGAACCAATTAAAGAATCAATACATGCTTATCGTGATTTAGAAGCAACTTTAAAGATCATCAAATCAAAAATCAGTGACTTAAATGAGATTAAAAACCTTTTTGAGGACATTAAAGCTAACGAAGATCAAAAGAAGTTTTATGAGTATTTCTTACGTTTGTTAGAGGTTCAACAATTTAAAAGCAAAATTGAACAAACAAACAAAAAAATGGAAAAGATTTTAGTTGCTAAAGAACAAAATCAAGAGTTAATTAATGAAATCAATTCACAACTAGATATTTTGGATGAAAGATCTAAAGAAATCTATTCAATGTTATCTAACAATGATACCTTTAAAGCTACAGAGATTTATGATAAAGAAATTAGTGATTTGACTAAAAAAATTGATGAACAGGTTGAACTAAGAAATTATTCAACAGCTAAAATCAAGAAAATGAAACAGATTATTAATGAGTTAAAGACAGAATATAGTAATAAAACTTATAATGATTTAGCGAAAATTGATTTAGATAGTATTGATGATACTAATTATGAGGAACAAAAGTTAAAACTAATAAATATCAACAAAGATATTATTAACGTTCAAGATGAAAATAAAGTCGAACTAGGAAAACAACGACATATTCGCGATGATATTATCAGAGAAATAAATGAAGTATATTTAACTTTAAAAGATTTAGAAAACAATAATTTAAGATATAACCCGATGGTCAAAAGACTTCAAGCAAAAATTGAAGAAGGAGTTTTACAGAGATATGGTAAACAAATCAGTGTCCATATCCTATGTGAACTCTTAGAAATTTCTGATGATCGGTGGGCAAATACAATAGAAGATTATTTAGGTTCACAGAGATTCAACTTAATTGTTGAGCCAAGATATTTCGATGTTGCCTTAAGTGTTTATAATCAAATCAAAGATAGTTTAAATATCTATGGAATTGGGTTAGTTAACACTAAAAAAATTCAACATTTTACAAATTTCCGAGAAAACTCTTTAGCATCAATAATAACTTCGGAAAATGTTGATGCTGAACACTACATTAATATGGTATGTGGTAATTTAATAATGGTTGATACAGTTGAAGAACTTGAAAACTATCCTCAAGCAATAACCTTAAGTGGTATGGTATATCGTTCTTATACAGTTAGATCACTATATAATAAAACTGAAAAACCATTTATTGGTAAGAAAGCAAGAATCCAACAATTAGAGAAATGGCGTGAAAAAGCAAAAGAACTAAAAGATAAGCATCAAGAAGTAAGCGATAAGATTCAAGCAATAACTGAAGAGAATAATGCTTTGACTAGTTTAAATCTAGATGGTTTCATTCAAATGTTAAAAACTTATTATTCATTAGATTCGTTAAAAGAAAAACGCAAAGCTTTGGTGCAAAAGAAGAAGAAAATGCCACAAGAAAGCTTGTCTGAATTAAGATTAGAGTATGAAGAAGTTAAGGAAGAAATTAGAAACTATAATGCTAATCGTCAAAAAGCTTATCAAAAACAAGGAAAACTTGAAAGTGATGAGTTAAAATCGCATGATGAGTTACTAGCATTTGAGTTAGATTTAAAAAAACTAGAATTAAGATTAGAGAAAAATGATAATCTTGTAGTAAAAAAAGAAGCTTTAGACTTGTATGAACTTGAAATAAGTAAATCAGCAAATATCAATAGTATAGTTGAAGAGTATCAAGAAAAAATACAATCTGAACTGAATAATATTATAAATCTAGAAGATTCTTTAAAATCAAAACAAATTCGTTACACATCTAAGTACAATCTTGCATACCAATATGGTGCTAATCATATGAGTGAGTATTTAGATGAACTTAACAAGTTAGTAAAATCAGAATTAGTTAAGTATGAAACAAGAGTAAGAGAAGCTAGAGAAGCAGCTGAGAAATTGTTTAAAGAAGATTTTATAGCTAAGTTAAGAAACTATATTGTTTCAGCACAAGAAGAAATTAAGAAAATCAACGCAACACTTGCTAATATTCATTTTGGTGAAGATACATATGAATTTATTTTTCCGAAAAGCAAAGAGTATGGTGAATACTATGATATGGTCTTAAGCGATGAATCGATGAAGACAGGTGAAGAAATCTTTAATTATGACTTTGAAATGAAATACCAAAGACAACTTGAAGAACTGTTTATAAATTTAGCTTCAGAGGATTTAAATTCACTGGGATCTATAAATAAGTTTACTGATTATCGTACTTATATGGATTATGATATTTTAATTACTAATAATTCAGGCGATAAAATGCTTTATTCTAAAGTGTTTAAAGAAAAAAGTGGGGGAGAAACTCAAGTACCATTTTATGTAGCAACACTAGCATCCTTTGTTAGAATCTTTGAACAAGCTTCACGAGGAATTAATCATGAGTCAATTGGCTTAATTCTATTTGATGAAGTGTTTGATAAGATGGATACATCAAGAATCAAAGCAATGATGAAGTTTATTAAGCAATTGCCAGTACAAATATTACTTGCAACACCACCACAAAAAATGGAAGTTTTGTCGAAGTACACTGAGACTACAATTGTGACATTGCGAGATGGAAAGCTAGCAAGAGCATATGAGGTAATTAAAACAGATTTATAACAATCGATTTTTTCGGTTGTTTTTTTCTTATAAATTAAAGTTTTGTGATATGATATAAATGGTGATAATATGCAAAGATATTTTGTTGATAAAAACATTATTAAAAACAATCAAGTTTTGCTTGATGAGTTTGAAACTCATCACATTAAAAATGTTATGAGATTTCAACTAGGTGATCAAGTAATTATAAATACTTACGAAGGTGAGGTTTTTTTGACTAAAATACAAGAATTTAGTAAAAAATCTGTCCTTCTTGAGATTATTAGCAAACTTGTGAATGATTTTGAACCATTGAATTTAGATATTGGTGTGTCTTTAATTAAAAAAGACAAACTAGAATTAGTTATCCAAAAACTTACTGAATTAAGTGTGAGAAAAATGCTTCCTCTTAAAACAGATTATTCGATTATTAAAGTCGATGATTTTGAAAAGAAAAAAAATCGTTTTATGACAATTTCGAAAGAAGCAGCTGAACAATCTGAGCGGACAAACTTGCTAGAAATTGGAGATTTTATCGAACTAGATGCTTTAGATACTTCTAATTATGATTATTGTTTTTTTGGATATGCAAGAGAAGAAAAAAATTTGATACGAGAAGTTTTAAAAACTCTTAAGATTAGTGATAAAGTGTTATTTCTTATTGGGCCTGAAGGTGGATTTTCACAAAAAGAGATTGAATGGTTAAAAGCAAATAAGTTTATCAGTGTTTCTTTTGGTCAGTCAGTATTAAGAGCGGAGACTGCAGCTATTTTTGTGGCCTCAGTCTTTAAATATCTTTGGGGTGAACAAAAATGAAAGTAGCCTTTTATACTTTAGGTTGTAAAGTTAATTCCTATGAAACAGAAGCAGTATTAGAACAATTTATTAATCGAGGATATGAGATAACCGATTATAATAGTTTTAGCGATATCTATGTGATTAATTCCTGTATGGTAACCAATGCAGGTGAAAAGAAATCAAAGAATATTATTAGAAGACCAAGAAATAGTAATTCTGAAGCTATTGTGATAGTTATGGGATGCTTATCACAATTAAAAGGTGAAGAAATTCTAAAAATACCTGGAGTGAAAATTGTTGTTGGTACGAAAAATCGCGATAAAATTGTGGATTATTTAGAAGAATACTTAAAGACCAAAAAACCAGTGAACAAAGTAACACCTTTAGATAGATTAGAAGATTATGATCCATTAGCGATTATTGATTTTAAAAAACAAAAAAGAGCATTTCTTAAAATCCAAGATGGCTGTAATAATTTCTGTACTTATTGTATAATTCCCTATACTAGAGGCAGGATCCGTTCGAAATCAAGAGATGTTATTATCAATGAAGTAAAACATCTTGTCGAAAATGGGCATATTGAAGTTGTCCTAACCGGGATACACACGGGAGGCTATGGAGAAGATTTAGCAGATTATAGTTTTCGAGAGCTTTTAGTTGATTTAGAGATGATTGAAGGTTTAAAACGAATTAGGATTTCTTCAATTGAGATAACGGAAATTAATCAAGATATCTTGGAAATAATCGCTGCATCGAAGAAGATAGTCCATCACTTACATATTCCTTTACAGAGTGGTTGTAACAGAATTTTAAAACTAATGAATCGGAAATATACAACTGAAGAATTCGCAGAGATGATTGCTAACATTCGCTTAACACTACCTGATGTAGCAATAACAACGGATATTATTGTCGGCTTTCCTTCTGAAACAGAAGAAGATTTTTTAGAAGCATATCATTTTATCGAATCCCTTGATTTTCAAGAACTTCATGTGTTTCCATATTCTCGGCGTAAAGGAACTTTAGCTGATAAAATGGATAATCAAGTGGATGGATTAGTAAAAAAAGCAAGAGTAAAGAGCTTGTTGGAATTAAGTAATAAACTTATGAAAAAACATATTGAAAAGAATATTGGTACTTTGCATTATGTAATTGCGGAGCAAGTAAAAGATGGTTATTTGGTAGGACACACACGAGATTACTTGTCGGTTAAGTTCAAAGGTGATTTAGGTCTTTTAGGTCAAGAAGTTTTAGTAAAGATTATTGCTGTTGATAATCCCTATAATTTAGCTGAGATTAGCTATTAATAATTAAAAAAAAGTCAAATTAGAAATTACTCTATTTTGACTGTTATATTTATTTATTATAGCGATTTTTACGATAGAATGTAAAGATATGAAACTTGTCTTCCGTGGTAATTTCAACATTATCAATTAACAATCCTAAGATCTCTAACTCGTTATTAGAATCCATATCACCCATTAGTTCCCAACCATAGGTCTCAACCTCTAATTCTCTTTCGCGATTTACTTTTTCATCAATTAGTTTTACTAAAGAATCTTTGAAGTTTTTAACTTTGAAGATCAGATAGGTATCTTCTTTTTTTCTATATGTTTGAAATTCAAAATTTGAGTAACCATGAGTGTAAAGGAAAAGTGTTATTTCTTTAATAATTTTAGCTGTGATTTTGACTTCTTGTTTGGTCATGTGTGTACCTCCTCAACATCTTTCTTAAATGTAGCTTCTAAGAACGGGATAAACAGCGCTGCTACAAAGCCGGCAGCAAACCCATTATTATATAAATCGAAACCGCCTTGAAAGCTATAAGCGATTGGGGTAATGAGAATATGAACAAAACCAGCAATTATACCGATAATGATTCCATATCTACCAGCAATTGGTGCTACAGCTGTTACAAATAATAAAGCAATAACCATCCCCGTAGATTCTAAAGAGTAATTCGTAACAGTAACACCGATTAAAGCTCCAATCATAACCGGTAATGAGTTTCTTGGGTGTTTTCCAAAAGCACCAAACCCCATAACTGTTAGAATGCCTCCCATAACTGGGCCGTTAATAGTTAATCCAAGGATGGTTAGGAAAGCAATAGAAATAAGTCCCATGATTCCCACGTTTAGCATCGATGTGTCTTGACCGTGGTCTCTGATAAAATCTGACACGCTACGTCCAGAGCGTTTGATAAGATCAGGGTATTTTTGATAAACCTTGGGATTGATCAAAAAAGCAGAAACTATGAAAACAATTGATATGACTACAGTGATAATTAGTAGGTCAAGATGATATTCATTGTTTACCAGGTTTAATAGTTTAAGTTCAACCCCAAAAGCTCTTAAAATTACACCGTATAACATCGATAGAATACCCATAGCAAAGCCAATGTTATAAAGATTATAGCCTCTGTGGAATCTGATGGTATGGGCCGATAGTGCAGGGAGGACAAATCCAGTTATTAAACCAATTAGTATTCCTCCAGGAATACTGAAGTATAGTGGCCAACCAGTTCCGAAGAAAATAAAACTTACTATTGGTGAAATCCCAGTTGAAAAAAGGACAACAATGATAAACGACTTATAATCTAATTTTTGAACGCGTGAAAATAAATAAATACCTAAATAAATAGGGATGGTATTAATTAGATTCTTACCAAAAAAAGAAAATCCAGCAATTGTGAAAAGACCAGCAAAAACAGGACCACTTATTTTGACTTTAAGTTTTACTAGAATGAGAATATTGATAAGTAGAATTGAAGCTACATTAAAAAGAGTAGCTCCGATACCACCAATTTCAAGATAATCACTAATAAGAACACTTGGATGAGTAAGAATTTTTAAATAGCCAGAAAAAATAGTTTGTATATCTTCAAGAATAAAAGCTAATGCAAATAAAACTATAAAAATTGCTGGTGTTAGCATTCTTTTAATCAAGTTTTTTATCAGATTCATCATCATCTCCTTATTTTTGTATTATAGCAAAATAGTTATCTAAAATAAAGTAAAAATTAGAAAATATCAATTCTTGATTATCAGAAATCAAATTTGCCAGTGTTTAAGAAAAAAAAGCCCAGATTGGGCTTAAATTATTTCTTTTTCTTAATCTTCTTTGCTTCAACTTTCTGTTGAGCTTTTATTTCTTTCTTTGAAAGTTTTTTCTGTTTGAATTTTCGTTTTGATCTTTTAGCATTTTTAACAACATCATAAGTAATTATGTTGTCGTTTTCATGATTTACAAAGCGATAAGGAGCACCCTCATTAATGTTTAAAGGCAACTCGTAAAGAAAGGCAATTATCGGTGTTAGCATCTGGTACTTATTCATTGCTTTGATTAAGCCTTTAACCTTTTTAGATTTATCCCAATGATATAAAACTTTCTCGTTTTCATCAAGAATCATAATTATTAACTGATTACGGCTTTTGTCTGGTGAGATAAAACTCTTTAACATTACTTGTTCAGGAAGATTTTTGTAAAAATACTCTAAATATTTTTTTGTTAACTTCTTACCCTTACGTTTAAGTGTTTTAAAAGTGTTTGTTCTGTCAATTGTATATTTGTTGATTAGCTCTTCAATCAACATATTACCATTATATTTTTTTGTTATAACTTTATCGAACTTACGGTAAAAGCGATTATATCTAGCCTTATATTTACCCTTATTTATCATAACTGTTATAAAAATTATTAATAAAATTCCTACTACAGCGATAATAATTATTGTCTGTAAATCTAGTCCGGCAAACGAAACTAAGAACCTCATAAATGCACCCTTTCCAAACAAACAACATTAAATTGCTTGTTTTTTGATTTCTGCTATAATTTTACCACAAAAGGTAAGTTATTTAAATACATTTTCGAAAAAAATAAGTTTACATTTAAAGGATAATTTAGTATAATACTAGATGGTAAGAAAAGGGGTGAAAGCAATGGCTAAAACTGTCGTAAGAGATAACGAAACAATTGAAGATGCACTTAGACGTTTTAAACGTGATGTTTCACGTTCGGGAAATCTTGCTCAAGCCCGTAAAAAAGAGTACTACGAAAAACCAAGTGTAACGAAAAAATTAAAAGCACGTGCAAATAAGAACAAGAAAAAATAATAATTCGCAAATTGAAAATTCTGACAATTCTTTGAATTGTCATTATTTTTTCATTTACTTAATTTTTTGAATTAATGTGATATAATAATCATATAATACATAATCAGTTTTAATGACATGTGGAGGTGGAGTATGAAATCTGATTTGACAAGAACTATTAATTGGTTATATCGTCATGGTAGACCGATAGATGTTGCTAGATATGAATATTTATTTTTAGAAGGAAGTAAAGATATTGTAATTAATGCTTTGAAGAGTTATCAAAACGCTGATGGCGGCTTTGGACATGGATTTGAACCAGATTCACAAAATCCTTTTTCAACTCCAGTTCAAACTTGGATGGCTTTTGAAGTAATTGATGAGTTAAAGTTAAAACCTGATCATGAGCTTGTTAAATCTATTATCGAATATTATCTAAACAAAGCTCCGAAAAAAGATGGTTTTTACTTAGCAACTATCCCTTCTAATAATAGTTATCCCCATGCTTCATGGTGGACTTATAGTCCTGAGGGATGTGTTTGGGGATATAACCCAACTATGGCAATTGCTGGATTCTTATATGAGTATTCAGGATCTAATGAGACAGCTTTATTAGAGGCGAAGAAACTTATTCAGCAAGGGATTAATGATTTTATTAAAGAGCCATCAAATAATATGCATGAGATTAGATGCTTCATGGAAATGGTCGATCGTGTCAAGAGTATTAAGGATTTTGCTAATAGTCAAGAGTTTATGGAATTGTTGCTAAAACAAATTGATATCAATCTTGAAAAAAACACAGACATTTGGTTTAAAGCTTATTGTGTTAGACCTTTGCAATTTTTTGAAAAACCAGGAGGTTTTGGTTTTGCGAAATTCAAGGATCTAGCTTATCTAGAAGCATCAATGATTTTAAATCAAGTGAATAAGGATGGAATTTGGGATATTACATGGGATTGGGATGACTATCCAATAGCTAAAGAACTAGCTAAGCGTGATTGGCAATCCTCTTTGATAGTAGGTTATTTAAAAATTTTAAAAGCCTATGAAATTATCTAATTTTTACGATTGGAGAGAATGATTTAGTGACGAATATAGTAGACTTAGAACCAGAAATTAATCGACTAGATGAATTAGTAGATTTATTGGGTGTTAATGATAAAAATATTAAGCTTCTCAGCAAACTTTTAGAAGTTGATATTTTTACTAATGCTGAAGAAATTTTAATTGATACAGATGATCAATTGAAAATTGATAGACTTAAAAAAATCTTTACAGTTTTAACTTCTTTAATCAGGCATAATATCGTATTCGGTGAGAGAGATATTATCTATCTTTATCACATGACAGAAAAAGTGCCAACAAGCGAGATTATCAGCTTGTTTCTTAGTCGTAAAGAAATCATAAAAACATTTAGTGGTAAACCAGTTTTCCCTAAAACCTTAAACCAAAAAAAGTATTTAGAAGCAATTGAGAATAATACCTTAATTTTTGGGATTGGCCCAGCGGGAACAGGTAAAACCTATCTAGCTGTCTTATCAGCACTCAAAAAGTTGAAAGAAAACAAAATTAAAAGAATTATCCTAACGAGACCAGCTGTTGAAGCGGGAGAAAAATTAGGTTTTTTACCAGGGGATTTAAAAGAAAAAATTGATCCTTATCTAAGACCATTATATGATGCTATGTACGAAATTCTCGGATTAAAGCAAAGTACAGAGTTAATAGAAAAAGGAATTATTGAAATCGCTCCATTAGCATATATGCGAGGAAGAACTTTAGAAAATGCCTATGTAATATTAGATGAAGCACAGAACACAACAATTAATCAGATGAAACTATTTTTAACAAGGTTAGGATTCGGCTCAAAAATGATCGTTACTGGTGATATCACTCAGAGTGATTTACCAAGGCAGGTATTATCTGGTTTAGTTAAAGCTTCATATATTTTAAAAAATGTTGATGATATTAATATTATGTATTTTGATGAGTTAGATGTTGTTCGCCATCCATTAGTACAGACTATTATTAAGAGGTTTGAAAATGCTAAAGATTAATATTTTTAATCAATATGATGAAATAAAGGATTATAAAAAAGTAATTAAATATATTTTAAAGAAAGCTTACAAAACCTTAAAATTAAAAGAGAAAATAATAGTAAATATTATTTTGGTAGATAATGAGAAGATTAGAGAACTAAACAAAGATTTTCGTAATCTCGATAAACCAACAGATGTTTTAAGCTTTGCGAATGATAGCTATGATAATGAAATTGGTGATGTTTTTATCTCTTTAGACAAAGCCAAAGAACAAGCAGTTTCTTACAATCATAGTTTTGCAAGAGAACTAGCATTTTTAGTAACCCATGGTTTCTTACATTGTCTTGGTTACGATCATTTAACCAAGGAAGATGAAGTAGAAATGTTTGGATTACAGGACGAAATTCTCAATAATACTATCTATAGGAGGTCATCATGAAAGAATTATATAAATTAGCTAAAGATAATATAAAAAATTCATATTCACCATATTCAAAATTTCCAGTCTCAGCAGTACTGAAACTAAAAAATGGAGAAACCATTCAAGGTGTGAATATTGAAAATGCCTCATTTGGTCTTTCAAATTGTGCAGAGAGATCAGCGCTTTTTACTGCTTACTCAAGAGGTGTGAAAAAAGAAGATATAGAATCGATCTTAGTTTATACTAGTAAAGATTATTTTGTTTCACCTTGCGGAGCGTGCCGTCAAGTGATGAGCGAGTTAATGGAACCTGATGCAAAAGTATATTTCGCCAATAGCAAAGGTGAAATTAAAGAATTACTTAATAAAGATTTATTGCCACACGGCTTTTCTAAAGAGGATTTGTAATGTTTAAATCAGGATTCGTTTCAATTATCGGTGAGCCTAATGTCGGGAAATCAACACTGTTAAATCAAATACTAGCTAAACATATTGCCATTGTTTCTAATAAACCTCAAACCACAAGAAATGTCTTTTCGGGGATTTATAATGATGATGAATCACAGATAATCTTTCTTGATACTCCGGGAATTCATAAAGCTAAAACTAAATTAGGTGAGTATATGAGTTCAGCCGCTCTTTCAACTGTAAAGACGGTTGATTTAGTATTGTTTATGATTAATGCTTACGACGATGTTTTAGATTATAATCTACAAATCCTATCTGGTCTACAAGGAGTTAAAACCCCTGTCTTTTTGATTGTAAATAAACTAGACACAATAAGTGATTTTGATCGATTAAATAAAGCTTTAGATATTTATAAAAAGAAGTTTGCTTTTAAGTATGTGTTTGGTGTTTCTGCTCTGACTGGTCAAAATGTAGATTTATTATTGCTAGATATTAAAAAAGAACTGCCTGAAGGACCTAAGTATTATCCAGATGGTGAGATTTCTGATAGACCAGAGACCTTTTTAGTTCAAGAGTTTATTAGAGAGAAGATATTAGAGTTTACTCACGAAGAGATTCCTCATTCAGTTATGGTTTATCTAGAAAAATATACACATAAAAAAAATCTTTTGGAGATTCTCGCAACTGTTGTAGTTGAAAGAAAATCTCAAAAAGGTATTATCATAGGTAAGAATGGCTCGATGCTTAAAAGGATTGGGACAGCTGCTAGAAAAGATATTGAAGATTTGTTAGGTAGAAAAGTATATCTGGAGATATTTTGTAAGGTTGAAGAAAATTGGCGTAATCGTGAATACTATTTAAAAAACTATGGTTATAGAGATAATGAATAGAGGTTCTATTATTGGAAGAGTATGTAGGTATAGTATTAAAGAAGATAAGTTACAAAGAAAGTTCTGAGATAATTTATATATACACTAACCAAGGTTTGGTAAGTGTCTTAGTCCATGGTTCTATGAAGATTAAAAGCCCTTATTTAAACCTTACTAAAGTGCTCAATACCGTCAAGGTTTATGTTAGTGGTAAGAATTTGAAAGTTCTACGTGATGGCGAAATCATAAATAACTTTTCGCAAATTTCTCATGATTTAGAAAAATATTCTTATGCAATGCATATGATGGAAGTAATATACTATTTTGCAACACACGAGCATAATCATGAGAAATTACTTAATTTCTTGGTTAAAGTATTAACTAAGTTGATAGATAGTTTGGAATACATTCCTTATATTTATAGTCTTGAGTTAAAACTGCTTTACCTACTAGGGGTTAATCCCAACTTAAATACTTGTATGGTTTGTGGGGTAGATAAAGATTTAGCATTCTCAGTTAAAGAAGGTTCAGTTTTTTGTTCTAAACATCAAACAGATAGTTTTTATGATTCAAATGTAATACAGGTTCTTAAACAACTTTATTATTACGATATTAATTTAGACATTGATTTAGTTATTGATAAAAGTAGTTATCAAAGAATTCGTAAATTGATTGATGAGTATTATGAATATCATTTAAACTATCGCTCAAAATCAAGGAAAATCCTTAAAGGACTTATTGGTTATTAATGAGTTCTTTTATTATTTTTCTTACGGATATTGGTTTGACTTAGGATAAGCGTTATAGTATAATTATAATGAGTTAGTATGCGAAAAAATGGAGGCTATTGATGCAAAAATACACAATTGAACAGTTATATACTTATGCTAAGAGATATGGTTTTGTATATCAAGGTTCAGAAATTTATGGTGGTTTGGCAAACACTTGGGATTATGGCCCATTAGGTGTGAGTCTTAAAAACAATATCAAGCAATTTTGGTGGAGAAAATTTGTTTCTCAAAACAAGTTAAATGTCGGATTAGATTCGTCGATTCTTTTGAATCCAAAAACTTGGGAAGCAACTGGTCATGTTAGTGGTTTTAAAGATCCTTTAATGGATTGTAAAAACTGTAATACAAGACATCGAGCTGATAATCTAATAGCTCAAGCAACTAAACACACAGTAGATGCGGATGGTTGGGATTATCAAAAGATGTATGATTATATTATCGAAAATAAGATTAATTGTCCTAATTGTGGTGGCTTTGATTATACTGAAATAAGAGAATTTAACTTAATGTTTAAAACAACACAAGGAGTAACCACAGAAAGTAATAATGAAATCTACTTAAGACCTGAGACTGCTCAAGGTATTTTTTTAAATTTTAAGAATGTACTTCGTACATCTAGAAAGAAAGTTCCTTTTGGAATTGGACAAATTGGTAAATCATTTAGAAATGAGATTACTCCTGGTAATTTTGTTTTTAGAACTAGAGAATTTGAACAGATGGAATTAGAGTTTTTCTGTCAACCGGGAACTGAAATGGATTGGTTTGTTTTTTTGAAGAAGTTCGCCCATGATTTTTTAGTTGACTTAGGTTTAGATCCGGATAATATTAGTTTCTATGATCACCCAAAAGAGAAATTATCGTTTTATTCAAACGCAACTACAGATGTCTTATATCGTTATCCATGGGGATTTGATGAGTTATGGGGGATAGCTTCTAGAACTGATTATGACTTAAGGAGACATCAGGAATATTCTGGAGAAAACTTAGAATATCTTGATCCAAATACAAATGAAACCTATTTACCATATGTGATAGAACCAAGTCTAGGTGTTGAAAGATTATTTTTAGCTATTCTTTTAGATGCTTTGGAAGAAGAAGAATTGGCTAATGGCGAAGTTAGAACTCTTTTAAAGATAAATAAGGAACTAGCTCCTTACCAAGTAAATATTCTTCCTTTAGTAAAGAAATACCATTCTGAAAAAGCTGAAGAAGTTTATGACTTATTGATTAATGATTTTGTTGCTTTTTATGATGATGCAGGTAATATTGGTAGACGTTATCGTCGTGCTGATGCGATTGGTACACCATATTGTGTTACTATAGATCAACAAACCTTAGAAGATAATACAGTTACAGTTAGAGAAAGAGATTCAATGGAACAAGAAAGAGTAGTAATAGAAAATTTGCAGCAGTACTTACATAATTTATTTAAATAGTTCACAAAAGAAGGATAGATATGCCTGAAATCAGTTCGAGAAAAATTGAAGAAATTAGACAAGCAGCTGATATTGTTGATGTTATAAGTGAATTTGTATCGCTGCAACCAGCAGGTAAAAGTATGAAAGGGCTTTGCCCTTTTCATAGTGAAAAAACTCCATCTTTCTCTGTCAGTAAAGAAAGACAATTATTTAATTGTTTTGGCTGTGGAGAAAAAGGAGATGTCGTTGGTTTTATATCGAAGTATAAGCATCTAAATTTTGTTGATTCCTTAAAATTTCTTGCGGATAAATATAATATTGAACTTGATTTAAGCACTAGTTATCAAAAAAGTGATAATTTTGATAAGTATTTTCGCATAAATGAGTTAGCGAAAAACTTTTTTAATCTTCAGTTATTAAATCTTGATGTAGGGAAAGATGCTTTATCATATCTGAAAAGCAGAAGATTAGATGAACATACTCTAAGTTATTTCGAAATCGGATATGCGCCGAAGACAGGAAATTTATTGTTTGAGAATCTTTCAAAAGATTTTCATGATTTTGAACTCGTTAATCTAGGATTAGTAAATAAGAATCAAAGTGGTTATTTTGATGTTTTTCGAAATCGAATAATGTTCCCTGTTCATAATGAAGCTGGCAAAGTTGTAGGTTTTAGTGGCAGAGTATTTAATAATGAAGAAAACACTGGTAAATATGTTAATTCAGCTCAGACTGATTTATTTGTAAAGTCTGATATTCTTTACAATTTGGATAAAGCTATTCCTTTCATTAACACCAATAAAAGGCTAGTTTTGATGGAAGGCTTTTTTGATGTTATAGCAGCCCATTTAGCTGGAGTAAAAGAATGTGTTTGTTCAATGGGTACAGCTTTGACAGCGAATCAGGCTAAATTAATTAAGAAGTATACTGATAAAGTAGTCATTTGTTACGATGGTGATGACGCTGGTTTACGAGCAACTTATAAAGCCTTAGTATTATTAGGACAAATTGGTTTAGATGTAAGTGTTGCCCTAATGCCAGATGGAATGGATCCAGATGATTTCATTAAAAAGCATGGTGCAGATAGTTTTCGTAATATTTTAAAGAATAATTTATTAGATCAATATGATTTCGTATACGAAATGATTGTCAATAAAAAAGACTTATCAAAACCAACAGAGATAGAGAAAGCGAAACTATCATTGTTTGAATATTTACATAAAGTCGCAAGTTCAACAATAAGAGAGATATACTTAAAGAAATTCGGTAAAGACACTGGAGTAAATTATGAAGATATCCTAGCAGATTATCATCATTATCAAATCTCTTTAGCAAGAATCAATAATATAAATCGCCAGAAAGAGGCGATTAAGTCTTCAGAAAATAGCATTAAGAGAATCAAGAAAGCTTCAGATAATGCAAGTAAGATAATAATTAAGTATTATGCTTGTTATCCAGAGTCAAGGCCAATAGTTAATGATAAACATAATCATATACGCATTGATAACCCTCGATATAGAGATATTTATTATACGATGACAGCTTTGGTGCGAGACAATATGCCAATTAACGAAAGTCAAATAAAACGGGATATTCCTGATATTACGGAAAATGAGTTAAACTTAATAAAACTTAATGAAAAAGATGTTTTTTCATCTCAAGAACTATTTGAATGTCTTGATACCTTGATTGAAAATTATTATGAGTATGAAATAAGTTTAATTAATCAAATGAGAAGTGAATTAATTCAAGGTGATCCAAAAGAAAATGAACTAATGAATAAGATAGTTGAAATAAGGAAACAGATACAAAATCTAAGGAGGAAAAGAAATGTCAAAAAAACAAGTAATTGATAAGATTCTAGCAGTATATCAGGATAAAGGTAAGTTAACCGTTCAGGATATTTTTGCTAATGTAAGAAAAGATGATGATGTCTTTGCTGCTGTAATTAGTGATCTAGCAACTCAAGGTATCTTACCTGATGAGATTTTTGCTTTTATCAAAGAAGAAAAAAGTGGTGATGAGATTAGTTTAGATGATTTAAGTGATGATGATATTAAAGCTAGTGATATTGACATGATGAAAGATTACTCCAAAGAGATTGAAGAAGAATTAATGAAAGAAAAAGTCTTTGATTCAACAGTCTCGATTAAAGTTGATGATCCGGTTAGAATGTACTTAAAAGAAATTGGTCGAGTTGACCTTCTGACAGGTGAAGAAGAATATGAATTAGCAACTTTGATAGATAGAGCAAAAAAAGTTAGAGAAGAATATGATTATCGTTTGCGTTCTGGGGATAGAATTTCTTCAGAAGAACTAGCAGAGTATGAAGATATATTTAAAAAGGGTGAGTTCTCAAGCAAAAAATTGGTAGAAGCTAATCTAAGATTAGTTGTTTCAATTGCTAAAAGATATGTTTCAAGAGGATTGCAATTTCTCGATTTAATCCAAGAGGGTAATATGGGTTTAATGAAGGCTGTAGGTAAGTTTGATTATACTAAAGGTTACAAGTTCTCTACTTATGCTACTTGGTGGATAAGACAGGCTATTACAAGAGCAATCGCTGACCAAGCAAGAACGATTAGAATACCAGTACATATGGTTGAAACTATCAATAAAATGGTAAGGACTCAAAGAACTTTAACTCAAGAATTAGAAAGAGAACCGACTCCAGAAGAAGTAGCTGAAAGAATGGGAATTTCTGTTGAAAGAGTTCAAAGTATTCAAAAGACAGCTCAAGAACCGATTTCTTTAGAATCACCAGTAGGTGAAGAAGAAGATTCAAGTTTAGGAGACTTCATAGCTGATAATGATAACTTAACACCTTATGAATTTACATCAAAAGAGATGTTAAAAAGAGAATTAGATGCAGCTTTAGAGACATTGACAGATAGAGAAGAAAAGGTCTTAAGGATGCGTTTTGGTCTTTTAGATGGTAAGAGCAGAACTTTAGAAGAAGTAGGTAAAGAGTTCAATGTTACAAGAGAACGAATTAGACAAATTGAAGCAAAAGCAATAAGAAAACTTAGAAGTCCCAATCGTTCAAAGAAGTTAAAGGACTTCCATAACGGATCAAATAAATGAAATCAGTAAGGCTTTTGACTGCTAGTAAATACATAAAAGGATTTAAATATTTAGCTGATATTGGTACTGATCATGCTAAACTACCAATATTTTGTGTAGAAAACAATTATGTTGATAAAGCAATTGCTTCAGATAATAAGTTAAAGCCTTTAGAAAATGCAATCAGCAATATTGAAAAAGCAGGGCTTAAGAACTATATAATTGCCAATTTAGCAGAAGGAATGGTAAATCTAGATAAAGCTATTGATATCGTATCAATTCTCGGCATGGGCGGGAGAATGATCGTTTCCATTTTGTCTGAAGCAGACTTGTCTTCAATCAAAAGACTAGTTTTATCAGCTAATTCTGAAAACGAAAATCTACGAGATTTCTTAGAAAAAAATAATTGGTGTATTATTGATGAAGAGCTGGTTAAAGAGAATAACAAGTATTATCAAATTGTTATATGTGAACCAGGCAAAATGGATTTATCTCCAATAGAAAAAGAGTTTGGCCCAAAGATTATCCAAAGCAAGTCGTTAATCTTTCAAGAGATGATTCACAAAACAATAAAAAAACTAGAACAAGCTGTTGTAAAAGCCAGTAATAAGGAAACTAAAGATTCAATCAAAAAAAGGATTGCAGAGCTTGAGGAGGTATTATCATGAATTTAATTGAAATAATAAAATATTTTGAAACAAAGTACCCCAAGGAACTAGCATATGAATGGGATAATGTTGGAGTTCAAGTAGGAAGTTTAAATACGATAGCTAAAAAGGTTTTGGTAACACTTGATGTAACTAAGGAAGTAGTCAAGGAAGCTATCGAACTTAAAGTTAATATGATAATCTCCCATCATCCATTAATCTTTAATCCAATTGATTGTATTATCTTTGATACACCTAGGGGTTGGATAATAAAAAATCTGATTAAACATAATATTACTGTATATTCAGCACATACTAATTATGATTTAGCTGAAGGTGGGATGAATGATGAGTTTGCAAGAGTACTTAATTTAAAAAATCCCGCTTTACTAGATGAAATTGATAATATTGGTCGCTATGGTGATATTGAAGAAATGAGTTTTAATGAATTTGTTAAAAAGCTAAAAAAAGATTTAAAAATTGAAAATCTGAAAGTTATTGGCCGAAGCGATAAGCTAATTAAGAGAGTTGGTATCTCCGGTGGTTCTGGTTCTAAGCATATGTACCAAGCAAAAAAGAGAAACTGCGATGTTTATTTAACCGGAGATGTTACATATCATACTGCTTTAGATGCAGTGCAATTAGGGATAACTTTGATTGATATAGGACACCATGCAGAAAAGATTTTTGTTGATGCAGTAATTCGTGATTTAACAAGTGTTTTTTCGGAAATTGAGTTCATAAGTTCATCTGTAAATACAAATCCATATCAGCAATATTAAAAAAGAGTTGAAAAAACTCTTTTTTCTTGCCAAAAAAAGCATTATATGCTAAAATAACTTTGATATTCAAAATATTTGAATATAAAATAAAATATGGGGTGAAGTAATGGATAAGATTGGTGTAGCAGTTTGTGGTAATTCTGGAATTGATTATTTAGTGCATGACAAAGAAATTAGAAAGTTCAGGTCAATCCTTTTTGTTGACAATGAACAATACGAAGATTTCGTAGAAATTAGTAGTGATGAGTTTTATAGTAGATTAGTTAAAAACCCTGATTTAGATATTTCCACAGCTCAAACTTCAACAGGAAAGATCTTAGAAATGTATGAAGAAATGAAAGAAGCTGGATATAACAAGTTGATTGTAATTACTATATCTAAGCAACTTAGTGGTACTTATCAAAACGCGGTTTTAGCAGCTAAGATGATAGACATTGATGTAGTTGTCTATGATACACTTTCATTAACATATGTCGAAGCTTATATGGCGATGACTGCAAGAAAGATGGCTGTCGAAGGTAAAAGTGTTGAAGAAATACTAACACAGTTAGATAAGATTCGTGATAATAACCATGTATTAATTGCAGTTGATACTTTGAAATACTTGGTTAAAAATGGTAGATTATCTAATGTAGCAGGAGCTTTGGGTTCTTTATTAAAACTGAAACCTTTGCTACATATTAGTAAAGAAGGAAAAGTTGATACCTTAGCTAAGATAAGAACTACATCAAAAGCTAGAGCAGAATTACAGGATAGATTTTTTAAGGAAATTGAAGGTAAAGATGTCATTCCTTTTATAGTTTATACTAATAATATGGAAGAAATGCTTGACTTAAAGGATGAATTAGAGGCTAAAGGTGTTCCTGATGTCTTATTAATTCCTTTAACTCCGGTTGTTGGTTGTCATGCTGGTCCAGGTACAATGGGGGTAGGTTATATTGAAAGAGTATAGTCGAGAAGAGGCTAGAAGAATAATCAATGAGCTATTAGTTGAAATCTTTAATCGTATTCTAGCGATTGAAGGTCAAAACCTTAAAGACCAAGGAATCAAATTATCAATGAGTGAAGTACATGTTTTAGAAGCTATTGATTTATCTGAAGAACCAACTATGTCAAATGTTGCAAAAAGGTTAGGTATTACGATAGGTTCGTTAACAACATCTGTTAATACGCTTTACCAAAAGGGGTATGTGTCACGAGACCGTGATCCAAGTGATCGACGAAAAGTTGTGGTTGGCTTGTTGCCGAAAGCAGCAGATGTACTAAATGAACATGATCGTTTTCATAAAGAAATGATTGATTCAATTTTTAATGATTTAGAGTTAGAAAAGGACGAATTACTAATTTCTTCATTAGAAAAACTCTCTTCTTATTTTAAAGAATAATGTAAAAAAAAATAGCGGAAGATTCCGCTGTTTTTTTGTTAGTCAGCTATTACTATGCAGTCAACTGGGCAGTTAACTTCACATACTCCACAATCGATACAAGCATCTTGATCAATAACATAGATGTCGCCTTCTTCGATACAGTCCACTGGACAATTTTCTTTGCAAGTTCCACAAGCAATACAAGTGTCTAAAATTACTCTTGGCATGATAATCCTCCTTCATGTTTACTTTTATATACATATATATAATAACAATCATTTTTTATTTTGTAAATAGCTAATGTTATTTTTAATGATTAAAATATATTTCTTGAAATACTTGAGTTTGTTTGATAAAATATGTATGTTATTTAAAGGAGTGGTACTATGATGCAAGTATGGGTAGCAATAATTTTAATAGTAGTAGCTTTACTACTTGGTGCAGTTGCTGGATTTTTCTTCGCAAGGAAATATTTTAAAAACTATTTAGAAAAGAATCCACCAATTAACGAACAAATGATCAGAGCTATGATGTCACAGATGGGTAGAAAACCATCAGAAAAACAAGTTAGACAAGTTATGGCTTCAATGAAACAGGCTAAATAAGAGATAATCTCGCTTGTTTGAGATTAGTTCTTAACATTGATAAAACCAACCCAGATTAATAAAGTTGCTTTTTCAATTATTTAAAGAGACGAATATAATTCGTCTCTTTTTTTATGTTATTAAGTGAAAATATAAGAAAATAAATATAAATATTATAAAAATTGATAAAATACTCGAAATAAATTAAAAATATTAAAAATATATTAAAAAAAATCAAAAAACTTATTGACAATTAAAATATATTTGATAAAATTAATTATGTAATTGATATTATTTATATATTTAAATAAAAATGTAATGATATTAATAATAACATTAATATAATTTACTTAGGGGGAAAGTTTGTATGCTGAAGTCAAGATTTATTAAAGATAAGAATTATTTGTTATTGTTTTTTGGAAACTTAGTTTCAGGAGTCGGCAGTAGAGTTTATGGATTTGGAGTATCTTTGTTTTTACTCGATCTTACAGGTAAAGCTTCATCAACAGCAATCTATTTTGCTGTTTGGTCAATTGTTATTTTTATTTTTGGACCAATAGCTTCAACTTTTACAGATCGCTGGGTTAATAAAGCAAGAATTCTGTATTTGATGGACTATAGTCGAGGATTCTTTTATGCACTAATTGCTTTGATTGTAGGAATAGGTTTAAGATATGATAATACCAACTTGGTTTTATATACTGTTTATATCGCCGTATTTCTAATCGGTATTCAAACATCATTCTTTGGCCCAGCTGTAACAGCTTTAGTACCACAGATAGTTGATAGAGATGAACTTGTTTCTGCTAGTTCAATTATGCAGATAACTAGAAGTATTCAAAATATTGCTGGTTTACTATTTGGTGCTTTACTATATGTTAAGTTTGGGATTATCGTATTAATGCTGATAAATGCTGTTAGTTTTATTCTTTCAGCGATATCAGAAATGTTCATAAAAGTTGAAACTAAACAAAACAAAATTACCGAGAAAACTTTAATAAAGGATTTGCCAAATCGAATATTTGAAGATTTAAAAGGTGCAGTAAAGTATCTAGTGAAAAAAGGAAAACCAATTTTAATGATTACTTTGATTATTTTGATCAGCGCAACGCTTGTTAGTCCATGGTTCTCAATTGGTGTTCCTTATATGTTTAAAGAGTATTTTAGTTTTAATAATTTCACTCCAGAGTACTTGCTTGCTTCAGTAGAATTTGTGGAAAGTATGGGGGTTATTTTAATGAGTTTAGTTGTTGCACAAATAGCTGCTCGTTTTAGAATTTATCAACTCATTAGAATAGGGGGTATGTTATTCATTACATTAGGGATTTTATACTACTTACTTGTTAAAGCGTTTGATAATAATATGATAGTAGAGAACTCGTTTATAACACTATATATAGCTTTAAACTTCTGTGCTGGAATGATTAATGCAACTATTAATGCTCCTTTAAATGCTTCTTTGCAAAAGTATATTGAACCAAATATGATAGGAAAAGTTTCAACCTTGATTGACAGCTTCGGTGGTGTGTTGTATCCAATAACTGCTTTGATTACTGGTTCACTCCTTGATAATACCGGATTATATCAACCTTTGATTGTTATGGTATTTGCAATGTTAATGATTACTATTGTTGCTTTTAGATCAAAGGAAATCAAAAAACTAGCTTAAAAAAATGGTCTCGAAAATCGAGACCATTTATTTTGCTTTTTTCTTAAAATTAACACGGTTTTCATTGCCGTTAAGAATTCTTTTAAAGTTTTGCTTATGCTTTACCAAAACGAGAATTAGCATAATGCCTGTTACTATGACAAAAACTAAATCAAATCTTGGTACCTTTAAAAAGAATAAAACTAATCCTGATAAGAAAGTAAGTGTAGTAGCTACACAAGATGCTAAAGATACATACTTGCTAAAAAGCATAGTAGCAATGAAAAATGGTAGTATTGCTAATGCTAATAAAGGGGCATAAAAGACTAACACTCCAAAAGAAGAGGCAACACCTTTTCCTCCTTTAAATTTCATCCAAACCGGAAAAATATGTCCTATGACTGCTAAAGCACCGTAGATAAGTGATGGGAACATATCTACTTGAAAGATATCAGTATATTCAATGAAATATACAAATAGTCCACTTTTAAAAGTATCGAAGATTAAAACAGAGATTCCGATAATTTTTCCAAACACTCTAAAGGCGTTTGTCGTTCCTAAGTTACCACTACCATGTTTGCGAATATCCTCTTTTTTTAGATATTTTCCAAGAATATATGAAAACGGAATTGACCCGATTAAGTAAGCAATTAAAAGAAAAATGTATTTTGTCATAAAAAACCTCCCAATTGTTAGAATTATACCAAAAAATTATGAAAAAATAAAGAAAAAATATCTAAAATTTGATATAATATGAATAGAGTTTTTAAGGAGCATGATTATGAGCATAGAACAAAAAAAGTATGATTCTAAATCAATCCAAATCCTAGAAGGCTTAGAAGCTGTAAGAAAACGACCAGGAATGTACGTTGGTTCTACAGATACGAGAGGCCTTCATCATTTAGTATGGGAAATAATTGATAATTCTATTGATGAAGTTTTGGCAGGATTTGGAACAGCAATTAAGGTTGAAATTAAAGAAGATAATTCTGTTGTTGTCAGCGATGATGGTAGAGGGATGCCAGTAGACTTACATGAGTCAGGAATTTCTGGAGTAGAAGTTATTTTCACTAAGTTACATGCTGGTGGAAAATTTTCTGCCGATGGAGCATATAAAGTAGCTGGTGGTTTGCATGGTGTAGGTGCGTCTGTCGTAAATGCATTATGTGAATTTTTACAAGTTACTGTTTATCGCGATGGGTTAATATACCAAATGCAGTTTGAAAATGGCGGGAAAAAAGTTAAAGAACTCAGTGTTATTGGTGAAACTAAAAAAACAGGTACTGAAGTTTGGTTTAAACCTGATCAAAAGGTTTTTTCAACAACTTTGTATAATTATCAAACCCTTGAAGAAAGAATCCGCGAAAGTGCTTTCTTAATCAAAGGTTTAAGAATGCAGTTAGTTGATCACCGTTCTAAACAAAAGCAAACTTTTGTCTATGAAAAAGGTATTAGAGAATACGCACAATATCTTAACAAAGCTAAGGGTCCGATTCATGATCCCGTTTATTTCTTTGGTGTACAATCAGGAATTGAAGTGGAAGTAGCTTTCCAATATACAAAAGCTTTTTCAGAGAATATAATATCTTTTGTTAATAATGTTAGAACAAAAGATGGTGGAACACATGAAACAGGTTTTAAATCAGCTTTCACAAAGATTTTTAATGACTATGGAAGAAGGATGAACTTAATTAAGGAACGAGATGCCTCTTTAGAAGGGACACACGTTCGCGAAGGGTTAACTGCGATTATTTCGATTAGAATTCCTGAAAATCTTCTACAGTTTGAAGGTCAAACAAAAAATAAACTTGGGACTCCTGAGGCTCGACCTGCTGTTGAAGTTATAGTATCAGATAAACTTAATGTATACCTGACAGAAAACCCAAAAATCGCAAGTAATTTAATTGAAAAATCTATTGATGCAAGAAATGCTTGGGAAGCAGCTAGAAAAGCAAGAGATGATGCAAGACTTGTTAAAAAGATTAAAAAGAAAGAAACAATTCTATCAGGAAAATTAGCTCCAGCTAGTTCGAAAAACCCAAAAATAAAAGAATTATTCTTAGTTGAGGGTGATTCAGCTGGTGGTTCTGCTAAGCAAGGTAGAGAAAGATTATTTCAAGCAATCCTCCCTTTAAGGGGTAAGGTTATAAATGCAGAGAAACAACGAATGGAAGATGTTTTTAAAAATGAAGAAATCTCGACCATTATATCAACAATTGGAGCTGGAATTGGCAGTGAATTTGATGTAAATAAATCGAACTATAATAAAGTTATTATCATGACCGATGCTGATACTGATGGTGCACATATTCAAGTATTGTTAATCACTTTCTTCTTCAGATATATGCCAGAATTAGTTGAAGCTGGAAAACTTTATTTAGCTCAACCACCGCTATATAAGATTACTTCAAACAAGAAGGAGTCTATTTACGCGTGGGATGAAGAACAGAGAGAAGAGATTTGTCGTAAGTTTAAGACTTATTCTATTCAAAGATATAAAGGTCTAGGTGAAATGAACTCAACACAGTTATGGGATACAACAATGAATCCAGAAACTAGAACTCTAATTCAAGTTAGGATTGAAGATATTGCCGAAGCTGATCAAAGAATTAGTGTTTTAATGGGAGATAAAGTTGAACCAAGAAAAGAATGGATAGATAATAACGTAACATTTGAAAATGAAGACGATGATTTTATGATTGAGGGGGATATTAGTGGCTAAATCTGTTAAAACAAAAATAGATGAATATTTAGAAGAAAAGATTATCCCAGTCAATCTTGAAGACATTGTTGGTGATAGATTTGGAAAATATTCAAAATACATTATTCAAGATCGAGCTTTACCGGATGTAAGAGATGGTTTAAAACCAGTACAAAGAAGAATTTTATTCGCAATGAATGAGTTAGGTATGGGTTCAAATAAGCCTTATAAGAAATCTGCTAGAATCGTTGGAGAAGTAATTGGTAAGTTTCATCCTCATGGTGATACAAGTGTTTATGATGCAATGGTTCGAATGTCCCAACCTTGGAAAATGGGTACTTTATTAATTGATATGCATGGTAATAATGGCTCTGTTGATAATGATCCAGCAGCGGCTATGCGTTATACAGAAGCTAGGTTAACAGTTTTTGCAGAGGCTTTGTTAAAAGACATTGATAAAAAAACTGTTACTTTTGTACCAAATTTTGATGATTGTGAATTAGAACCAGTCGTTTTACCTGCAAAGTTTCCTAATCTCTTAGTAAACGGTGGTCAAGGTATGGCTACTGGTTATGCAACAAATATTCCACCTCATAATTTAAGTGAGGTATTACGTGCGACAATCTATAAGATAAAAAATCCACATGCAGATGTCGATGATTTGATTAAAATTATGCCAGGACCGGATTTTCCCACTGGAGCAATTGTCGAAGGAACTAAAGAGATTAAAAAAGCCTATACCACTGGTAAAGGTAAGATAATTATAAAATCTAAAGTCGAGGTTGAAGATACATCGCTGGTTGTTACAGAGTTACCTTATGAGGTTAATAAATCGGATTTAGTTAGAAAAATCGATGAAATCCGTTTGCAGAAGAAAATTGATGGTATTTTGGAAGTCAATGATTTATCTGATCGTGAGGGTATTAGGATTTCGATAAAATTAAAAAAAGAGATATCTTCAGATGTAATTCTTGCTTATTTATATAAAAACACAGATTTAAGTATTAGTTATAACTATAATGTAGTAGCCATTTGCCAAAGAAGTCCTAGGTTACTATCACTAGATGAGATACTTACTGATTATATTCAACATCAAAAAGAGATGATAAGAAATCGCTCAAACTATGAATTAAGACAAACCCAAAAAAGGAAACACATCGTTTTGGGGTTTTTAAAGATGGTAAGTGTCTTAGATGAAGTCATCAAATTAATTAGACAATCATTAGGAAAAAAAGATGCAATGAATAGGCTGATTGAAAGCTTTTCTTTTACGGAAGCACAAGCTGACGCGATTGTATCTTTACAATTATACCGTTTATCAACAACTGATGTTACGCAAATGCGTAAAGAATCGCAAGAACTTAGCCAAACAATAAGTCGTTTAGAGAAGATTTTAAACAATGAAGTTGAATTAGAGAATGCTGTTGTCCTTGAACTAGAAGAGATCTTAAATAATTATCCGGTACCAAGAAAAACAGTTATCTCTGGTCAAATTCAAAAAGTTGAAATTGATGAACAAGAGTTAATTGAAAACGAAAATGTGATTTGTGTTATCTCTAAAGATGGATATATAAAACGTTCTTCATTAAAATCATATATGGCAACGCAAACAGAGACAGGTTTAAAAGAAGGTGATATGATTTTAAAGAAGACTGAAGTTAATACAAGAGAAACACTATTGTTATTTACTAATTTTGGTAATTTTATTAATCTGCCAGTTTATAAGATACCTGATTATAAATGGAAAGATTTAGGAGATTACATCGGTAACTATGCACACTTAAGAGATAAGGAAGTAGTAATTGATTATTTAGTTATTGATCAATTCGATGATGAAAGGGATATTTTACTTGCTAATCAGGAAGGACAAATTAAACGAGTTTTACTTTCTGAGTTTCAAAAAACAAGGTTAAACAGAACCTTTAATGTCCTTCCAGCTAATCGACTTAATCAACTTGTAAGTATTGATATCAGAGAAGTTTTTGATCGTGATGTAGTCTTGGTTTCTGAAAATGGTTATGTTTTAAAGTATGAGCTTGATGAAGTGCCATTACAATCACTAAACGCAAAAGGCGTCAAAGGGATAAATCTTAGAGACGATGCTTTGGTTGGAGCTAAATTTAGTACACATATTAATAAAGATGAAGTGTTGATGTTAACAAATCGTGGTGGTTTAAAGCGAGAATTCGTTAATAATATTGATTATAGTCATCGTCCAGCAAAAGGTAAGAGGTACTTAAAAACGGTCAAGAGTAATCCTTATAAGTTTGTTAGTATGAATGCAGAAAATATCTTTAGAATGAAAGAAGCACTTACCATCAGATTAATTGCTCAAAAGAAAGATCTTGTTGTTAAAGGTACAGAAATTCAGCCAGATCGTTATGAAAATGGTATTGCTTATCTCGATAAGCAAGATAAGCCGATGATTATAATGTTGGAAATTGATAACTATAATACTGAGAAGGAAATTCTTAATAACTTGGTAGATAATATTGAAACCGAGGATTTTTCTGAAGATGACAATGTTATGAATGAGTTAGAAAAAATAATTTCAAGTTCAAAAAGTGAAGATTTAACGGAAGATTTTGATGAAGTTGATGAAATTGACGATGAAGATGATGATGGGTTAGAAGATGATTACGAAGACAAGTCTTCTTTTGATGATGATGATGATGATGATGATTTGGATGAAAATGTAATCCAACAGACTCTATTTTAGTAGATGGGAATGATATGATGAAAAAGATAATTTTATTTATTTTCTTAAGTTTTACCTTAGTGGGGTGTGGCTTAGGATATGAACCAACAACAACAGAACCAATTGTGATTGATACAGATACCTATTTAGAAATCAATAATCTAGAAGATCTAAAGAATATGGAAATGAACAAGTCATATATTTTGATGGCTGATTTAGATTTAAGTTCAGAAGAGTGGACACCAATTGGTAGTTTTACTGATCCGTTTTTAGGTAATTTCGATGGAAATAATCACTCGATTTCAAATTTGACTATTTCGGAATATAACCAAGACTTTAATGGTTTATTTGGTTATATAAAAGGTGATGTCTTTGATTTAGAATTAAATGATTTTTCAATTAGTTATGAAACTGAATACTTAACATACGCAGGTGGCTTAGCAGGAGCTCTTACAGGAGATGTTACTAATGTTTCTACAACTGGTGAAATTGATGTAATCAATACAAAATCAAATACTTTTGCTGGGCTTTTAACTGGCTTTTCTCAAGCTGAGTTAGATAATGTAACAGATATAACAAATTTTGCAGCAAATGTGATTAGCGATGTCCATGTTGATGGTAGTATTGAAGTAGATACTCTAACAATTGCTTTTGTTGGAGGTTTTATTGGAAAGACTTATAATACAAGTATTCATAGTAGTTCTGCCGATGTAGTACTTAACGTTAAGACTGAACAACAACGAGTTTATGTAGGTGGTTTCATTGGTCATAATTATGGTGGAATTTTAGTAGGGTTTGAATCACAAATAGAGGATACAAACATTAATATCTTCAATAATATTGCTTTAAGTGATATAACCGTTGAATCATTGACAAAAAACATCCATGCAGGTGGTTTTATTGGTTATAATAACTATGGTACTGTTTATAATAATTTTGCGGATACAAGTTTAGAAACAACTGGTACTTTAGTTAGTGTTGCCTTATTTATCGGTGAAGATTGGGCAGGGAATGTTACAAATAATTTAGCAATAGGAGAGGCTTTAGTTAATGCTCCAACTACTTTATTGTTAGATTCTCCAATAATCGGTGCAAGTTACTCACCGATAAATATTACTAGTAATTATTATCTAAGTGATTCTTTTAGTACTATTAGAGATACTGATAGTTTAATTACACAAACTGATTTAACTAGTAATGCTTTCTATTTAACTACCCTTTCTTGGGATCAAGAATTTATAAATCAAGTATTAGATAAGATAGAATAAAGTTTTTTTAAAAGTGAGAAAGGAGGTCAATATGAGTTGTTTGGAAAAAATTAAAGTGAACTTGATTAATCATGAAGTTTTCATGATTACAACAAATCTATATTATGAAATGGGAAAAAATCATTATTATAATGAGATATTCGCTAAGGATTTGGAATATATAAAGAATGAAGTAGCTAGTTTAAATGCCCAGAGTTTTTTTAAGGCTTTCTTTAGTGATTTTTCCATTAAAGAATCTAGATATAAATCTTTGTTATTAAATTCAACTGTAGCTAATAATAATTCAGAGCAATTATATAAGAATTTGATAGATGTCTTTCGAAGAATTCATGTTGAAGATGTCGAACCTTTTAATCTTCAAGTCACTGAGATATACGATTTGTTTCGTTTAATGTTTGATAATGTTTTTCCAAATGAAAAGTTAAAATACCGAAAAATTGGAAAGTCTAAGGGTATGTTTAACTCTGAAACTATTTCTGTTCGGGAAGAGTTAGAAAGATATTTAGAAAATGTTAGAAAGTTAGAACAAGAAAAAACAATTGAACCGATATTTCTATATATAAATTTCTTAGTTGATTTTATCAATATGGAGGTTTTTGATTTTCCTTATAATGATAACCTCGGCTTATTAGTCTTTTATATTTTAATGGTTGAAAACAAATTTCATGCAAGTCATTTTATTGCTTTTTTTGCCAAATTAAGTTTGTATAAAGATGATTACTTAGAGATAATTACTAAAATAAAAGTTCAGACAAAACAGGGCTTACCTGATTTAATGCCTTTGATGAAATTTTTTGTGAATATTTTTAATGCAATGTATTTAGATTTAAACCAAAAAGCAAGAGATTACCAATATGATCATAACTTGGAGATAAACAAGACTGATTATATTGAGAATACTATTTATAAATTACCTGAGGTCTTTTCTAAAGAAGATATTAGGAAAAAACACCCTTCGATATCCGATTCAACCATAAATCGAACTTTAAAGAGGTTGCAAGATGAAAATATCATAAGAGCAATTGGTAAAGGTCGAGCTGCTAAGTGGGTAAGGATTGTAAAAAAGGAGAAGAAAAGGCAGTTTGAAGGTCAAATTAGCCTTGATTTAGGAGAATAACATGAATGATAATACAAAAGCGCTTTTAAATGCAGCTATTAAAGAAGATATTCCTAGTATAGACGTTTCAAGTGCATACTTATTTACTGATGAAGAGAGTTTTGGCCAGTTTATTGCCAAAGAAGATGGGGTTATTTCAGGAATTGATATTTGTGCTGAAGTATTCAAGATAGTTGATGACAAAATTGATTTCAAAGTCTTTAAAACTAACGGTTCTAAAGTAAGTAAATATGATATAATCGCTACAGTAAAAGGTAAGACAAAATCAATACTTATGGCTGAAAGAGTAGGGTTAAATTTTTTACAAAGGATGTCAGGCGTTGCGACTATGACTCAAAAGTATGTTGCTGAAACTAAAGATACTCAAACAAAAATTTTGGACACAAGAAAAACTACCCCACTTTTAAGAGAATTAGAGAAGCAAGCTGTTAAAGATGGTGGAGGTGTCAACCATCGTTTTAGCCTTTCTGATATGGTTATGTTAAAAGATAACCACTTAAAAGCAGCTAAATCAATTACCGTAGCTGTAGAAAAGGTAAGAAAAGCAGTGGGTAATCAAATGAAAATTGAGGTTGAAGTGGAAAACTTAAGTCAGTTTAAAGAAGCTTTAATGAGTGATTGTGATATTATCATGCTTGATAATATGCCTAATGAACTAATGAAAGAATGTGTTCAATTGAATCAGAAACAAAAATTACTTGAAGCTAGTGGAAATATGTTACTTGAAAGAATAAAAACTGTAGCCTTGATTGGCGTAGATTTCATCAGTGTTGGAGCTTTAACTCATTCTTACAAGTCTTTAGACATTTCACTTAAATTCTAAAGTAGAATAGAGGTTTGAAATTTGATTAAGAGTAAGTACAAATGGGAAAAACAAGTAGAAGGAATCATCTCTAACGAGTTGATTTTTAAGACGTTATTAAAGAACAGAAATATCTCTGACTTTGAAACGTTTTTTTCTAGTGGAAAAGAAAAACTACATAATCCATTTATGTTGAATGATATGCATAAAGCAGTGGAAAGAGTTAAAGGTGCGATAATCCGCAATGAAAAAATTATGATCTTCGGAGATTATGATTGTGATGGGATTAGTTCCATTGCTTTATTATACAGAGCTTTAAAAAAGCTTAATGCTTTGGTTAGCTATGATTTACCAGATCGCTTTAACGAAGGGTATGGACTTAATAGTAGGGCAGTTGAAGATATTATTAACAAAGGATATAAACTTGTTATAACAGTCGATAATGGGATTACTTGCTATGATGAGGTCGAGTCTTTAAATAGGGCAGGTATTGATACTATTATAACTGACCATCATGAACCCAATGATTTAATTCCTAAGGCATATGCTATTATTCATGCAAAGCTAAGTCAGGATTATCCTTTTAAAGAGATTGCAGGAGTAATGGTGGCATATAAACTAGCTTCAGCTTTGTTAGATGATGATTTGGAAGAGTTGTTTGATTTAGCAATGATTGGAACCATAGCTGACTTAATGCCTTTAGAAGATGAAAATCAGGCAATGGTTAATTTAGGAATCGAAAGAATTAAGAATACCAGTAATATTGGTTTAAAGAAACTGCTAGATTTTAGTAATTTAGAAATCATTAATGTAACTGCTATAGCCTTTAAAATAGCGCCAAAGATTAATAGTAGTGGTCGCTTAAATAAAGCTAAAGAAGCGGTAGAACTGTTAATTACTGATGATGCTAAAAGGGCAAACGATCTGATATATGATATTGAAAAGAATCATGATTTACGAAAAAAACTTACAGAAGAAGCTTTCTTAATTTGTGAAGAATTAGTAAATCCTGAAGACAATGTTATCGTAGTTGCTTCTGAGAATCTCCATGAAGGAGTGATTGGTATATGTGCTCAGAGGATTGTTGAGAAGTATCAAAAATCAACAATAGTTATTACTGTTGATGATGAAGGTTTAGGTAAAGGTTCAGCTAGATCTTTTGGAGATGCTAATATTTTAGAGATGCTTCATAAAAACGCTGATTTGATTGATCGTTATGGTGGTCATTCACAAGCAGCTGGATTACAGCTTAACATTAAGAACATCCCTAAACTTAGAACTGGACTTAATTCCTTGGATATTGAAGAAGTAAATCCGGTTTTAAAAGTAGATATGGAAGTGGATCTACCAACTGTAGATATTATGACTATCAAGAATATACAGGATAAATCTTTTTTCACGGCAACTTATGTTATGCGTGATTTAAGAGTGATTAGAAAACAGTTGTTAAATAACAAGCATACAAAATTAGTGTTAGAAATTGACGGTTATTTATTTGATGCTCTTGACTTCAATAGCTTAGAGTTTTATTATAATCTTAGTGTTGGAGATGTTATATCCGTTTGTGGTGGACTTAACGTTAATAGCTATCGCAAAAAAGATAGTTTGCAGATTATGATTAAAGATATTGAATGTGAACATCTTCAAGTCTTGGATTACCGAAAATCCTATGCAGAAGTTAAAGACTATTTGCTAGAAAATGTTATAATAATAGATGATACATACTTAATTGATAACGAAGATATTATTTCAGATCTTAAAAAAGCCAAGAGTATTGCTTTAGTTCCTAAAACAAGGAAATACAATCTTAACCATTTGGTTGATCGGGTAGAATTAGGTAAGATTTATCGTTTGTTAGAAAAACAGAGTTGTTTCACTGAGTCAGATTTAAAAGATTTATTATATCCATTTGAAATTTTAAGACTAGCAGTGAAAATCTTTTCTGATTTAGGTTTTGTAGAAGAATATGATGGCTGTCAGAAAATCAAAAATGGATCAACAAAAATTGACTTAAACAACTCAAAAACTTATCAAGATATCGTTGAGAAGTACCATTTAATAGAGTTTATTTATCAAAGTGATTATAGTAAAATAAAAACATATTTTAAAGAAAAAATGGAGGGATAGTCAATGAAATTTACAGATTATATTAAGAACGTACCGAATTTTCCTATCGAAGGAATTCAGTTTAAAGATATCACACCTTTAATTGGTGATGGTGAAGCTTTCAAAGCGGCTATTGATGAGTTAGCTTTGTTTGCTAAAGGTTTAAATGCTAATAAAGTAATAGGACCTGATGCTAGAGGATTTATCATCGGTGCACCAGTTGCATATGCTTTACAAGCATCATTTATACCGGTTAGAAAACCAGGTAAATTACCTAGAGAAGTTATAACTTATGATTATGAATTAGAGTATGGAAAAAATACTCTATGTCTTCATAAAGACGCGATTAAACCAGGAGATAGAGTTGTTATTATCGATGATTTACTAGCTACTGGAGGAACTGTAGAAGCTTCAGTAAATCTAGTAAAACAAGCTGGAGGGGAAGTCGTTGGCTTAGGGTTTATGATTGAGTTATTAGATCTTAAGGGACGGGAAAAGATTCAAGGATTACCAATCAAGGTTTTAATGCAATACTAAAAAAGGAGAACAAATCTGTGCCAGAAGTAGACTATTACAAGCCATTAGAGAAGCAGATAACTAAATATATTTCTTTACCTAAGCATCTAAAATTTATTAGAAGCGCTTTTGATTATGCTGATTCTAAACACGAAGGACAAATGCGTAAATCTGGCGAACCATATATCGTTCATCCTAGAGATGTAGCAATCACCTTAGCTGAGTATCAAGTTGACCCTTATACAATTGTTGCAGGTTTATTGCATGATATCCTGGAAGATACTGATACGAGTTATAATGAGATCAAAGATATGTTTGGTGAAGATGTTGCTGATATTGTTGAGGGTTTAACTAAGTTACAACAATTACATTATCAAAATTCTAAGGCACTACAACAGGTTAAAAATCATCAAAAAATGGTTTTAGCTATGGCTAGAGATATTAGGGTCATTTTTGTTAAACTAGCAGACAGACTTAATAACATGAGAACCTTGGCTTTTTTAGATGATGAGAGAAGAACAAGGATTTCTCGCGAAACACTAGATATTTTTGCTCCAATCGCGCATCGATTGGGGATGTATCGTTTAAAAGCTGAACTGGAAGATTTGTCTTTTAAATATCTCTATCCTTTTGAATATCAAAAGATAGCGAAACTGTTGAGAGATAAAAAAGGTTCTAGAGAAGCTGACGTTGAAGCGATGAAGAATGCTTTATCTGAGTTGCTAACACAAGAAAACTTTGATTTTGATGTTAAAGGTAGAATTAAGAATATTCATTCTGTTTATAACAAAATGAAGATTAAACATATTGATTTTGAAGAAATTCATGATTTGTTAGCTCTAAGAATAGTAGTTAACACTATTAGTGATTGTTATAAAGCTATCGGAATAGTCCACTCACGCTTTATTCCGGTTCCGGGAAGATTTAAAGATTACATTGCTATGCCGAAACCGAATATGTATCAATCTTTGCATACGACAGTTGTTAATAAGGGTAAAATCTTTGAGATTCAAATCCGGACTCAAGAAATGGATGAGATTGCAGAAAAAGGGGTTGCGGCTCACTGGGCTTATAAAGAATCAAGAGGAATATCTAGTCGTAAGAATATCGAAGATATTGTTTCTTCAAAACTGAGATGGTATTCTGAGTTGATTAAATACACGGAAGAATCAGATTCGGATGAAGAAATTTTAGATATCTTCACAGATGATATATTAAATGCAAATGTTTATGTTTTTACTCCAAATGGAGATATTATTGACTTAGCTGCTGGTGCGACACCTTTAGACTTTGCTTTTAGAATTCATACTAAAGTCGGTGAAAAAACCATAGGAGCGATTGTTAATGGTAAGATAAGACCACTAGATTACACCTTAAAGACTGGTGATGTCGTTGAGATTAAAACCTCACAAAATTCTGTTGGCCCTAATGATAACTGGCTTAAAATTGCTAAGACGTCAAACGCTAGAAGTAAAATTAAAAACTTTTTAAACAAACAAAAGCGTGAGTTTTTAATTGAAAAAGGTAAAGAAGAGATTGATCGAGAGATTTCTAACCGGAGATTAAACATTACCTTAACAGATAAAGAAGCAATTAAGTTTTTCGAAAACAAAGGTGTTAAATCTTTAGAAGATTTATATTATGAAATTGGTAAGAATGTTATATCGCCGATTGGGGCAATCAATTTAATAATTGGTAAAGGTGAAGTTACCGAACAAGATTTGTTAGAAAAATACTCAAAAGATATTGAGTCAGAGAAGAAGAAAAGATACCTCCATTCAGATATTAATGTAGTTATTGAAGGCTTGGATAAACCATCAGTAAAACTAGCAAATTGTTGTAACCCAGTTTTAGGTGATGATATAATTGGTTATATTACAAGGAACTCAGGTATTGTTGTTCATCGGCAAGAATGTAAAAATGTTGATAGCTTTGATGATAACCGTTTAATTGATGTATATTGGGGTAATAATGTCACGAAAAAATATGTTACAAACATAAAAATAGGTGTTCTTAACCGTGATAATATTTTGGCGGAAATCATTAATGCAGCTACTTCGTCAAAAGCAAAAATCGCTCAAGTTTCTGCTCAAACTAACAATATAAAAGAAGGCATCATTCGTATGAAGATTGAAATAGGTAGTGTTTTAGAACTAGATCAAGTTATAGCTAACATCCAAAAAGTTAAGAATGTTTATTCAATCGAGAGGTTAGGATAATGAAATTAGTTATTCAGCGCGTAAAGGAAGCTAGTGTGAGTGTTAGAGGTGATAAAATCTCTGCGATAGATTCCGGTTTACTAGTTTTCGTTGGCTTCACGAGTACAGATGGCTTACCGCAGATGGAATATCTTGCAAGAAAACTAGCGAGGCTAAGAATATTTTCTGATGAAAAAGGCTTAATGAACTTAGCGATTAAGGATATTGGTGGCGAGATTCTGTCAATTTCCCAGTTTACAATTTATGGAGATGCAATCAAGAGTAATCGACCAAGTTTTACAAAAGCAATGAATTACCAAGAAGCCTTTAATTTATACTTAGAGTTCAATGAAATCCTACGAAAAGAACATGATTTAGTTGTCAAAGAAGGCGTTTTTGGTGAAGAGATGGAAATATCGCTAATTAACGATGGACCAGTTACAATTATAATTGAAAAAGATTAGTCAAACATATTTGACTAAAGTCTAAAAATTTAATATAATACATATATATAAATTCAGGAGGAAGTTATGGAAAAGAAAGAAAAAGTATTTGCTAAGATAAAAGAAATGATTATCCAAGAATTAGGTGTTAAACCAGAAGTTGTGGTTTTAGAAGCTGGTTTAGCCGAAGATTTCGGTGCGGATTCTTTAGATGCCTTAGAATTATTTAACCAAATTGAAAGTGAATTCTTAATTACAATTTCTGATGAAGCAGCTACAGAAATGAAAGATGTTAAGGATTTAGTTGACTATGTTACTAATCAAGTTAGTGATAGTTACTTTGAATAATTAGTGATTATCCTCGCACTATGACTGTCGTCCTTGTTAATGAGGACGACTTTTTAAAAAAAGGAGTTTTAAATCTATGATAAGAAAAGTTAAAGGAACATACGATATTTTACCTGATGAAATAAAAAAATGGCATCATATCGAAGAAGTAATGCGTAATGTAGCTAAACTTTTTAATTTTGAAGAAATTAGAACACCGATGTTTGAAGCATCGGAGTTATTTCATCGTTCAGTGGGAGAAACCACTGATATAGTAAAAAAAGAAACTTATGATTTTGCGGACCGAGGTAATCGCATGAATACCTTAAGACCAGAAGGAACTGCAAGTATAGTAAGGTCTGTTATTGAAAATAAGCTTTATACTAATCCTTCTTTACCATTAAAGCTTTACTATTATGGTCCAATGTTCCGCTATGAAAGACCTCAAAAAGGTAGACAACGTCAATTTCATCAGTTTGGAGCAGAAATCGTCGGTTGTGATTCACCTTTGGTTGATGCAGAAGTCATTAATTTTGCTGCTACGTATTTAAAAGCCTTGAAAATTGATGATATTTTCATTAGAATAAATTCTTTAGGTGATCAAGAGTCAAAACAAAGATATCAAACAGCTTTGCTAGAGTATTTAAAACCGAATATGGATCAATTATGTCCCGATTGTAATCGCAGATATGAAGAAAACCCTTTACGAGTTTTAGATTGTAAAGTTGATAAAAATAGTTCGGTACTGATAAACGCACCGAAACCATTAGATTATCTAACAGATAGCGCTAAATACCATTTTGAACAAGTCATTATGGCTTTAGATGCTATTGGATTAAAATATGAAGTTGATAAGAACTTGGTGAGAGGTTTAGATTATTATACTCATACAGTCTTTGAAATTGACAGTGATTTAGAGTCTTTAGGGGCACAATCAACATTAGTTGGTGGCGGAAGGTATAATAACCTTTATGCTTCTTTGGAAGGACCGGATTTACCGGCAGTTGGCTTTGCTTTTGGCGTTGAACGTTTGATTCTTGCATTGGAATCAATTGAGTTGCCAATCTCTGACAATTTCGTTCACTGCTTTTTCATTAATATTGGCGATGCTTTCCAAACTAATGCTCTTCAGATCATCAATGATTTAAGACATGGTGGTTTAATTGTCGATTATGATTTTTTTAATAAGAGTTTAAAGAGCCAATTTAAACAAGCTGACAGAATGAATCCGATTTTCTATCTTATCTATGGTGAAGAAGAAGCCAAAAGACACGTTATCAATGTTAAACGTCAAGATTCTAAAGATCAAGTTGAAGTTGAGATTGATAATTTATATCAATATTTAGTGAATAGTTTAAGCGGTGGTGGCTGTAGTGGTGGCTGCGGCTCATGTGATGGATGTTAAAAAGCATTTAGATTTTTTGTTTAATAATTCTCTAGTTATGATATAATTATTTTAAGGAAGTGTGATAATGAAAAAAAGACCGATTTCTGATGAATCACTTAACCGAATTATTAAATTTCTAGTAATTTTATTATTAGGATTAGGTATCATTTTACTGGCGATTCAGTTTAATGATTTTTGGAATTGGATATTATCAGCTATTAAAGCTGTTATAGTCCCAATTGCTCTGGCTTATTTAGCGGCACTAATTGTTTTTCCGATTATTAAGTTTTTAGAGAAGAAAGGCGTTGGGCCTAGGTTTTTCTCCTTAGGACTAGTTTTTATACTGACAGTTGGTTTGATTTTTTCGGCATTTTATTTCTTAACTCCTTTACTTGTAGAGGAAATTAATAACTTCTTCGTTAATGATTTTCAGACAATTATTGATTATATAACAAATGATTTAAGAGATGAGTTTATCCTGGGTAGTGATTTGTATGATCAGATTTATGAATACATAACAGAAACGAATATTATTTCCGAGACTTTGGATGCTTTCGTACCTAATTTAATCGCTTCATTAACCAATTCACTTCTACCATTATTTACTGCAGTTGCTTTACTACCGATCCTTTTAATTTATTACTTGAAAGATTATGAGGTAATTGGTGAGAATATCAGATCAATTATTCCGCAGAAGCATGAAAAGAATGCTGCTGATTTAGGTTCAAGACTTAATCAAACAGTAGGTGCTTATCTTCGTGGTCAGTTAATGTTAATGATTGTTTTAGGCGCTGTTGCTACTATTATCTATAAATTGATTGGCTTAAAGTACTATTTTGTTTTTGGTTTTTTAGTAGGAGTCACTAATATTATTCCTTACTTTGGAATGATAATAGCTGCTGTTCCCCCTATTATATATACATTTATCGCAACATCAGGTCCAGGACCATTATTGGTTTTAGTAGTTAATGCGGTTTTACAGTTCTTTGAAGGTAATATTTTCCAACCATTAATTATGTCTCATCAATTATCGATTCATCCAATTGTAATTATTATGTCAATTCTCTTCTTTGGATCTTTATTCGGACCACTTGGGGTAATTTTCGCATCACCTATCGCTGCTTCAATCAGAGTAATTTATCGATTTTTTAAGGATTTACGTAAAGAAAAACTTAAGAATTCGGTATCAGAGGCGACTGGTTCATGATTAAAAAAGACAAACCAAGAATTTATACAAGTTATGAAATAAGTGCAATTTTATTTTTTGCAACGATGGTTTTGTTTACCCCCTTAGTATTAGTTTTTACCTATGTTTTTGATATTGAACATATATTGAATATAAATACTTTTTTGCTCTGGCTAGTAATCAGTAATTTTATTTTAACTGTATTAGGAGCTGTTTATCTGATTTTTAGAAAAGACAAATTACTCAGAACTGTAAAAGCAAATTATCTGTACGAGTTCTACTATTTAGTATTAATTTCTGTATTTGGAATCTTAGGGTTTGTAGTGTTTTATGATTACATGGGCGGGGACCGCAGATATATTGCTAATATCTTAATTTTAGTGGTAGTAATAGTAGTTTATATTTTGTT
>NPID01003007.1_pt1 | contig 59170 bp, 55 predicted proteins | sample 8637491 | NCBI WGS metagenome assembly NPID01 (sample SAMN07420843, study PRJNA396082) | bioreactor metagenome | isolation source: sample BA6 brine-fed electro-methanogenic bioreactor BA | place: Japan: Kochi | collected 2016-06-14 | reverse complement strand
AAGCTTTTCATACTCCTTTTTTAAAACAGATAAGTCAATTTTTCCTTTTATAAAGTTGTAATAATTATTTGCTTTTTTGATGTACTCTAAACCTTTTTTTAAATATTCATTTGAGCCAATTCTTAACATAGGAATTGGAATATTAAATTGTTTGTATTTCAGCCCTTTAAGTTTTTTATAAATATTATCTACTGCTGAATTTGTATATGATGTTACTAATGTAGTTTCTTTGTTCATGAATGATGATACTATCATATTGATAATAGTCGCAGATTTACCTGTCCCTGGGGGTCCTTGAACATATGTTAAATCGTTATTAATAGCTGAATATGTTGCCATAACTTGATCTGAATTAACCTTATTATCAACAAAAAATATATTTTTATTATTCCCCAAAGCTGGTTTCTTGTACTTACCAAAAAGAGCTTGTAAAACCGGTGTTAATTTTTCCTTAGAATAGATTATGCTTTTTATTCTTTGATAATCTTTTCTTGGACTTAGAGAAAGATCCAGTTTCATTTTAAAAACTTGTGGATTCTCATCAAAAACAATCGTTTTATTAGAGGATGTACTAATATCTTCGATCAATTGGTCAATATGCCCTTCATAAACTGAAGTATCCAACTCATAATTTCTTAGTAAAGTGCATATGTTTTTAGAATGCATCAATTCCTCGTTGTCAATCACTAATTCCTCTTCAAACACATCAATTAAAACGGGATAATATATCAAGGGAATTATTTCATGATTATGGTTAACAAGACTTAACTTGTTAAACTCCAGTTTATACTTAGCTTTAGCTTTTGCTTCATCAATATTCAACATATGAAGAATATCGTTAATTACACTTTTCTCAATCTTCATTTTTCCATTATTCTTCAACATGTCCAAATCAAATGTTTCGAAACTATAAGACTTCACAAAGGATAAATCATCTGAGTTCTCTATACAATCAACATAATAATTTAATATGTGTTTTTCATTAATTTCATCAGAAAAATAATTATTAATCTTAGGAACTCTAATATAATCTTTTAAATTTGATTCTACGAAATTCTTTGTGCCTTCCACACATCTAGCATCTTTTATTCTATCAATCTCTATGGTTATCTGTTTATACCTTTTATATTGGTAATTGTATGATAAACCGGTGATTTTTGAACTGTCTTCGTTAAAATCTAAGTATTTGATTCCAAAAAAGTAAAATGTATTTTCTTCATTCTTGTTAAGATAATCTAAATAAAGCAATTCTCCTGTTTCAATTGCTCTTTTTATACTTGAACGAATTTTAAAGTTTACACTCATTACATTAATATCTCCTTAGACTTTATGCTATGACTCAACAACTTTATATTTTTCTAACATACTCATTATACTATTTAGAATACGTAAATTAAATAGAGTTTGCTAAAATATTACTATTTAAACATAAAAAAGCCTATGATTTCTCATAGACTTTCTAAGTATTGTTCTTTCTATCCAGTTTTATAAATCTTCATTCTCGTATCGATCATCTAACCCACAGATATTACAAATACAAAGATATGCTGCATATTTCTTAGCTACTTTCTTTGAAGAAGCATATGCTTCTTCTTCTAATCCATGGCTATGAATAGTGCATGTACAACTCCATCTAGAGTTACCATTATCATCATACACTTCTTCTTCTGGTATATCATAGATTGGTATTGAAAGATATCCCTTTTGCGCTAACTCTTGAAGAGTATTAATTGCATTATCTAATGTTAAATCTTCTGGAAGTTCATCCAATATAGTAAACAACTCATTATGTTCTCTTAAATCATCATAAGCTTGTTCAGCAACATTTAATCTTGCTTCAGATTTACTAATTCCTTCAGCTTTATAACTAATTAAACCTCTATTAGTATTTAATTTAAGCTTAACTAAAAAACCACCACTATCCAACTCTTCAAAATCATAATTAGGAATTTCACCATACTTCTTTTGATTCCACTGTTGAACAAGTCCAACATAATCATCTGAATCAGTAGTTCCATTAATCAAAAAATTATCTAAGTCCAACATAAAGCTAACTGAATTTTCTAATATATCAGGATCCCAATTAGAGTCAATTGCTATAGCTCCTAAAATAGCTTCAAACAAATCTTCTTTAACAGACTCTTCATCTTCTTTATGTTGAAGAATATCTCCTTGTCCCATTAATAAGTAATCTTTAAACTCTAGATTATCAATTCGATGTGCAAGCATCTTTTTATTTACTAGTTTTTGTTTAATTGCTGTTAAGCTTCCTTCATCTGAATACTTATTAACAGCAAACTCATTATTATCTTTATTAGGATTATAGTTTTCTAATCTAGATTTAGTATAACCAAATCTATCTATTAAGAGTTTAGTTACATAGTAATCTAACACTCTATCTCCTATAAACTCTAATACTTCATTATTTTCTCCACCGTTTTCTTCTGTATAAGAACGTCTAGTAAATGCCTGCAATAGCAAATCAATATTTTTAAACCAATAACCAATACCTCTTTGAACGTGTTGTGCATTGTCTAATAATTTTTTCATAAATATAAATCCTCCCTTTATATTTTTCATAAGAGAATAAATATAAAAAGCCTATCAAATAGATTAGACTTTTCCTAATAGAAAAAGACTATACCATTTTAACTAGGCTTCCAAGTTTTGCAAAATCCTTATATAAATCATTATTATTTAATCATTTCCCACTTGCATAAGAAACATTAAATTCATACTGTTTTACATCCTAATTTTGAGACCACCAAAGCCATTCTCTTCTGACTATATTATTATAGTATATTTTTATGACTTAGGCAATAGTAAATATACAGAAAAATTAATTTTTCTGTATATCACAAAAAATATCCACATTCTTCTTACTCTCAATATCTCTCAAATTTTCGCTTAATAAATATGTTTAATAGTGTCTATACCCCAACGGTTCTAAAAAAGTAGCTTTACCAAATTATGATTTGTTTTTATTTTATACAGTCTATACCGTTAGGAATTTTAATATTTAATAAATCATCAACTATTAAAACGGATTTATTGCTACCCCTACCTAAATTTTTATAATATCCATCATTGTATAAAGTCATTAAATAATTAAACACAATTTCAGACTGGTTCTTATTCTTTAGTTTTAATAGATATATACAATCGCTTACAATTCCAACATCAGTTTCTAAAACAATGGCTGGCCGGCCTATACACCCAACTCCAACTCTAGACACTATAATATCATTCTGAGATATTTCATGCTGCTTTTTGTATAAAGAACTGTCTTTCTTAACATAATACTGCTTTTTTGAAATCATAATTCTTCCATTTTTAATATTGTCAGTGTGGATTAATGGTATACACCCCTTAAGTTTTCTTATATAATAATAGTTTTTTTTATTGTATTTGGTATACCCTCTACTGTGAGAAATAACCATTTGACCTAAAACAGTATGATTGGCACCTAATGAAATACTATTAGGAATGTCAAACCTCTCATAGGATAACTCTCTATTTCGGAAAGTATATGTTAACTTTTGTTTATCTAATAAATATTTACCAAAACTCACTCCTTTCTCACAAACATTATCAAATATAAGTGCGTAAGTGCTAATATTCACTTTAGGAAATACACCAATTGGAATTTCAATCACATGGGTTATATTTAGTAAATTTAGCATAATCTTTCTTAACCATTTGCCAGATAAATTATTAATTATACTAGCAGGTAAAATCAATAAGCCAGCACTTTTTTTGTCAATTATCGATAGATTTAAAAGCACAAAGTATTCTTCTAATAAAAAGCTATCCTTATCTGTCAAACTATTAATGAATTTCTGTTTACACAGAATGTATTTCCTACCATCAAATGGGGGATTCAATAAAATGATTTCATGTTTTCCATATTCTCTTTCATAATCATTAACTTTGAAAGCGTCTTTTTCATTACAAATTATTCTAGGGTAATTTTTTATAGACTCCTTATCCGATAATGAGTATAATAAATCATAGCCAAAGAACTTGCTATCCCATTTTTCATTTGCTGCTTTTAATAGATTTCCTGACCCTGATGCTATGTCAATCACAGAATCTATTTTTTCTCTTTGTATAAGATTTATTAGTATTCGAGCTAAAGATATAGGAGTATAGTGTTTTTTATACATTTAGTAACCCCGAAACATCATAAATTAATGTTTTTAAAACTCCGACACTTCTCGCTCTCTTAATATATGGATTATCATATAACAATTCAATATCAGGGTGAATATTTGTGAAAAGTAAAACGCCTAGTGTGTTTGGCTTTGTTCCCAAAGGCGAAATAATTATATGATGATCATTATATTCGCTATATATTTCATCAAGCATTTGGTAAGTATGAAAAGGAGACGAGTACGAAATATATTTAATCTTGTGTAATAATTCATTTTCTGATATAAAATTAAAATTTGCATTAAATGCATATTTATCCCAACCTGGTCTTGCAGAAGGATGTGTAATTACCGGTATTACATTTGAGGGTTCGTTTTTTGATTCATATAACCTGTTTGTCCTGTTTCTGTCAAAACCTAAAAATACAATCCACAATTGCTGTTTTGAAGTGTAATCCACATCAGTATGCATATAGAAAGGTATCGCATCTGCTCCTTGATAACTATCATGAAACTCAAATTCACATTTTTCATTTGAATCGTCTATTCCTTCTCTTTGGACCTTTCTAGTTAAATATCTCTTTGGTTCAGTATACATAACAAACAACTTCTTGGTGCTTACTAATCTAAATATTGCTATTATCATTGCAAGAAGTTTAACATCCATATCTGTCATATCAATCAGTATTCTTTTCAAATCACACCTTAAAGTCTTAAAATACTCAATTAATTCATAATGATTTCTAGATAATAATAAGTCATTTGCATTTTTAGATGTTACATCATACAATTTAACATTTACACTGTTTTCCTCTTGAATATAATCCATAATTATTACTTTTGAACTAGGGGAAATATTATTAATTTTACTTTCAATATCTCCTCTTTCTTCTCTAGGTTTTGTAAAAATAAAAATATCTATTTCTTTTTTTATAAGCCTTTCATACTCTTCTAACTCGAATGTCTTTTCAATCAATAACATAAATCAATACCCCTCATCATCTAATAATAATGACATTTGATTGTCATTGAAAGTATTATTAGATTCATATCGATCTAAAATAGCTTTTGTTATTCTACTTATACTGTTAGAGTTTCCTCTACTAAACTCTAACAAATCAGCTACACTAAACTTGTGATTTTTCTTTTTCCTATAAGATATACCAAAATAAGGTGTGTAGATTGGATGAATCATATAACTTTTGTCATCTAATGACGATTTGGTTAAATCCGTTTTTTTATTTTCTCTAAAAACCTTAAAAACACCCCACAAAACCCCGATGCGTAAAATGTTTTGAATCAATAACCTTTTTTCTTCGTTATCGTATTTTATGATTTCGAAATGATTCACTTCTATTTTTGGCACAGTTAAAATCCGATGATAAATACTAAAAATGTTCCCAACAGACCTTAATAGATTTTCAAGTTCATATCCAAATCTTGGAATAGATCCGACATCTTTTAATCTTTCAGAAGAAACATCATAAATGGAATCGCTTTGTGTCTTTTTATCAATTAACAAAGAACTATCCCTCCAATAATTCTCGTTTTCGGACATTACTTTAAAAAATATTCTATCACATATTTCAAGAAAGTATCTAATTACACCACCAGATACATTAATTATCTTATCTAGACCAGATAGTATCCTTTCCGTTCTCATATCAACAAAAGATAAATATATAAGTGGTACAGTATAATTTTCATATGTCACATTATTACTATAGTTTTGTTCATTCTTAATTACACTTATAATTTCATCCTTTGTCTTAGCATTAAGCTTTCCTTTCTTCTTTTCTATGTAAAATAAAACGCTTTTTTTTGTAAATACACTTGAACTAATTAGTTGATCTTCGTAATCAATTAGAAAATTATACTCTTTATTCTTTAGAAGTTCTCTTAATGTCTTATTATATTTTATTCTTACTGACTGTGAAGCGTTTTTATTAATATAATCTATTTCATCATCAAAGGTGTATACTCCAAAATATGTTTCGATGTTTTCCATTTTATAATCAAAATCAATAGCATTATCAGTAAAATATTTTTTTAAGCGTTTTGAGCAAATATCTCTTACGAACTTTTCGTAGTTTCGTTTTGTTCTCGGATCACTAACATCACTGGATATAGGAATTTTATTGTAATCATCTGTTTGCCTTATGTAGTCATTTTCAATCGTTTCATCTAACTTCATTCCCTCTGTTTTAAATCCTATAACATACGTATGGGTTCTATCTGCATACTTAATAAAAGTATTAATAACTGTTTGTTGGTATTCTAGCAAAGACTCATATTCATCCAACAAAAAGTAAACTACTTTGCCTTTGAATAACTTTGTTTTTGATAGGTATTCTGATAATTCTCTAAAAGAAAATCCATAATTTGAAACATTTATAGTTGATGGACTATTATTTCTTAAAGCTTTAAATATCTCAAGTTTTTTTTCTCTTAGATAATTACTCAATTCTTTCAAATCTTTTAGTTGATTTGATTGATCAAAATAGTTACTTGTGATTATATTTATGACTTTGCTTATCTCATCGTTACTAAAATAAGATGTATAACTTAGAAAGCTTTTTACCAAACTTTCAATCATTACTGTACTAATATAATGTCCAAACAAATCCCTCCACTTATCATTAGACAATAATTCACCTTTAAACGCTGTAACAATATTAAGATCAAACTTATGATATACTCCCCAATAATCTATTTCATCACTAATAAATTTGTCAAAATTAAGATCAATCATTAAACTTCTAAGTATTGTTGTTTTTCCAGTTCCTCTTTCTCCCTCAATTAAAACAGGTAATCTATCTTTAGTAATATCATCAAAAAATTCTGGTTTAACAAAATACTTTTCAACACTTTCTATAGTGACTTCTGATCTTGGCCCAGAAAAGGGCGTTTTAATAGAGTTACTCATTATTGTCTCCTCCTTAACGGCTTAAATATATTTACACTACTATTATTACTGTTCCAATATACAGGGTGAGAAGGTTTAGGCGAAGAGTAGTCAAACAAAACAGGCAAATTTAACGTGTGCTCGAAATCAATACCAAATTTTTTCACTGTTTTATTGATATTCTTTAAAAAAATATTAAACTCATTTTTGTTATTCCAATCTATATCGTTATAAACCAATATATCAAACTCCGAAGTATATAAGTCTATACAACTAAAATTATAACCTTCAGTTTTAATACTATCTTGCCCTTTTTCCGATGAGCTCAGTATAAAAAATTCGAAATGAACATCGGGATGGGAACTTATAACTTCACTTAATTTACATTTCTGATATTCAGTAAAATCATATTCATTTGGCAAGAATTTTGTCATAATTTGAAATCCGCTCCCCACAAAATCATCAATAATATATATTCTCTTTGCTCCGTTTTTTATTTCTTTAACTATGTCTTGTACATAACAAATGTTTCTGCGTTCATTTATTCCAAATTCAGATTGAAATTCTTTTAGTTTAGATAAAACCTGATAAGCACTATCAGCTGGCCCTTTATCTGATAAGGGGATAAAAATAGTTCCATCAAGAAAATTTTTCCATTCAATTTCATACTCCTCATCTTTAATCTCTCCTTGGTTTGAGACTAACTCAATGTATAATCTTCTTCGTAACTCATTAAGAATATATCTAACATATTCTTTTAAGGATTCTGAATTATAATAAATTAGCAAGTCTATAATTTTATATGCGGTATACTTTTCTTGTTCTGTTGTGAATTGTCTCAAAAAAGGAGTCAGGTTATCCCTAATCCCATGAAATCTAAGTGTTTTTAAAGCATTAAGCTTTAACTCCATAGATCTTATAAACTCTTTTTGTATTTTAGTTAATTCTACCATCTTCATACCTCAGACTATCTTTTCCTAGATTATATATGATTTATTTCAACATTTTTTAAAAAATATACTTTAAATTTTAATAATAGATGTGTTTTGATAATTTACTTAACAAAAAACTTCTGTGAATACTTTTAATATCAAGTAAAAAGAATTCGCAACTTGATCGGAGTTTTTAATTAAAAAAATTTGAAAATATTTACATAAACTGATTATAAAACTCACCAATGACATTAATTCTTTATATTTTAGTAAATATTCACTTAATATTTAAAATACCCAGATATCAAATCGCTTTTTTAGCGAGATGCGGATATAACCTTTGATATAAAAAAATAGCATAGTAAGTTCATTTTGAATGTTAAATAATGCTCGTTTTGACAATACTTCTTTATTATCTAATACTACATATCAATTATACTAAAGCTTTCATACAAATACTAGTTTATAACATCAATAAATTTCCATTCCTGTAAAATTCTTCACATGTGTAAATCTACCTAAAGTAATTTTTAGCTTATCTCCAGTTTAAACATTTCAGCTGTTCGATTGATATGGATTACTATACAATATATATCAAACCTAAAACTATTCTAAACTACATTTGCTTCTTAAATATGAACTATTTATAATTCAACCCTCAAGTATTTTAATCTCAAATCCACCAGCAAATATGAATCTCCTTAAAAACTCATCAACTTTCATATGTGTTTTTGGAATTGTTAGTTTTGTATGTTCTTTCCATTCAAAATACTTTCTAGCTAAGGAAATATTGACAGATTTTTTAAGCTCATCAAATCTTCCAAATTCATTGATTGTCTCATATGTTATTTTCATTGACATAAGTTGTCGAAGTCGTCTTTCATCAAGCCCAAAAATATATGCACACTTAGAAATTTGATCATTTTTGGCTTTAACTTGATATTCAGTAATATAATCGCGTAATGTTTTTCCAATAACAATAACTGCGTCTCCTCTTTCAATATCTCTTAAGAATATAGATGCATATTTTTGTTCCTCTTGAGTGAGTGATGCAAAGGTACTATGGAGTTCATTTAGTGTTTTCTCTTTTTCTTCAGGGCTGCCACTATCAAGAGCTTTTAGGTATTTATCAAATTTAGAATTCATATAGTTTGTATCAATTAACCCAGTATTAATTTCAGTCAAATAACCATCAATTTTATATGGAACATCTTCTGATTTTTCTTTATCATCATATAACGGTAATTCTTTGTATCTAAGCGCTAGATTTAAATAATCATTTTCTCCAAATTTGATTTCCAAATCTTCTGATATTATAAAAGTTGATTCTTCTACATCTTCCCATTTAAAACCTTGTATTTTAGCTGCTTCAAGAGATTCATTTAGTTGTCTAAATAATTTAGAAAATTTTGCTTTTGTTGAAGGTTCTTCAGGGAGTTTTGTAAAATCAATTCGATTACTAATTGTAAATAGTCCTTCAATTTCCTTATAAATAACATTTAACTTATCTAAATTATCCTTAAGTTTTGGTACAAATAATCCAAGTGGTTTATCCCCCGAATATAACTTAATTGCTATTTCAACATTTTTCTCCATCGTATGAGGCTTTCGGTAATACTTTATTGTACCAAATGGTTTATCTGGTCCAAACAAGCGATTTGTTCTTGAAAAGGCTTGAATAACATGTTCATATTTTAAGACTTTATCAACATATAATGTATTAATCCATTTAGAATCAAAGCCGGTTAGCATCTGATTCACTACTATTAGTATATCAATCTGTTTTTCTGGAGTCTTATCAATGTTTATATACGGCTCTTTGTGTGCTAATCTAGAAGCAACATTCTTTTTATACAAATCCCAGTTTCCTAAAGTATAAGACATACCATATCTTTCATTATAATCTTCTAATAATTCTACTAAACCTTCTTCTTTAAAAGAGCTATCTCCTTTATTGTCAACATTAGAATCAAATAGTCCTACAACTTTTAAAGAACTATCACGAGATTTAAATATCCGATAATAATCAATTGCCTCTTTGATGCTTGATGTAGCTAATAAAGCATGAAACTTGGAATTTCGGCTTAATGTTGTCCAATTGTATAAAATATCTTCAACGACTATTTCATGGTGTTTTGGATTATCATATTGAGAAATAGGTATATAATCTTCAATGCCTTTTGAGTATTTACCTAGATCATCATAAAAACCAGCCATAGGTATATTATTGATAAAATCATAGTATTTATCACTTTTTATTGAATCTCCTATTGCTTCTGTTTCATTTTTTGCTTTTGATTGTTCTAAAGCAACGATTTTTCTGATATCCAAATCTTTATAAGTTGTTACTTTATATGGATCAAAACCAAGAACATTCTTGTCTCTAATACCGTCCGCAATACTGTATCTATGTAGTTCATTTCCAAATATATCTGCAGTTGTTGAATCATTTCTTTCATTTTCCTTATGAATTGGTGTTCCTGTAAACCCAAAGAATATCGCTTGAGGAAATGTTTTTTTAATTTGATATAACATTGAACCAAAAGTTGAACGATGAGCTTCATCTACTATAAAGACAGTTCTTTTTGATTTCATTAACTCGATATCTTTTTCTTTTAATCCTTCATCTTCCTCACCAATACGGCTCATTTTTTGAATCGATGTAACGATTAATGTATTAGAAGGATTACTGCTCTTAAGTTTTGTGACTAAGACGTTTGTATTCTCGGTTGCTTGAATATCTTCGTTTTCAGTTGCAAAGTTCTTGTATTCTCTTAACGATTGTGTTCCAAGTTCAATACGATCTACCAAGAAAATGACTTTATCTGCATCTTTTGAAGTGGCTATTAACTGAGCAGATTTAAAACTGGTCATGGTTTTACCAGAACCTGTTGTATGCCAAATATAACCACCAAGATTGTTCTTCGCAGTCCAATCGGTTTTTGAGACTTTATCAGATATTGCATAAGCAGCATAATATTGATAACTTCTCATTACTTTTAACAATCCATCAGTATTATCAGCAACCGTGTAAAAACCAATCAATTGATGTGCCATTGGAATTGATATTAATTTAGCAGTAACTTCTTTCCAATCATTAATAGGTTCATTGTTAAAATCTGCCCAATGAAAATAAAAATTGGGATTGAATTTATTATCTTCACCAGGGTTTGAAAAATATAGTGTTTCTTCAGGTGTCATAGCCACGAAAATTTGAATAAGCGAAAAAAATCCTCTAAAAACACCTTCTCTTGAATATTTTTCAATCTGATTTGCGGCTTGAGATACTGGAATTCCTGATTTTTTGAGTTCAATATGTATAACTGGCATCCCATTAATTAATAGTAACAAGTCACCTCTTCTGTCATTTAAAATACCTGGAGTTTTGAATTTTGGTTGGCTTACAATTTGATACTTACTTGAACCAGCAGCTATTTCCATTCGATCATATATCTTTAAACTGATTTCCTTACCAAAGTGAAGTTTATCATTGGGATTATCTCTTTTAATAGAGACTGTTTTACCATTAATAAAACCATTTAACTTTAAAGGTGTTCTTAATGATTTGATTTGTTCAAGAATTTGTTGCATCTCAGAATCAGTTAATGGTTGATTATTTAATCGGTCAATACCTCTATTATTAGTAAAAAGAATATTAGCCCAATTCTTAAGCAAAACATCTTCCGATGGGTTTTTGATTACTTCTCTCTCCCACCCATATTGAGATAAAACAGATATGAGTTCTTTTTCAAATACTAATTCATTATCAAATGCCATATTTGTTCCATCCTTTCTATACAAACATCTTTTGAAGTAGTGCTTTTTTGATATTTACTAGTTTTTCATACTTACGCTGATGAAGGGTGATAAGTGAATCTATTTGATTAAATAGACTGCCTATTTTTTTCTGTTCGTCTGGTTGTGGAACCAAAGTATCAATCTCAGAAAACTCTTTTTTGTTAACAATTTGAAATGTAAGTGCCGCACCAAGTCTTTTCATATGTGAAGACCAATGATTACTTTGTGTGAATAGAAAATATGGATCGTTTTTCTGAGCAGGTATAAGTGCGTTAATTTGTTGATTGAAGCTACCTTTAGATCCTAACAGAGTGTTTTTACCTATACTTGCAATACATGTGACCAATATCGTTTTAGGTGGTACTACTCGTGCAACTGATTCACCTTTTTCACTTAACATTCTAGTTGTAGAAGTAGTTATATTTTGATTAATATCGGTAGGTGTTACCCAAATAAGGCCATCATCAGAGTAGTAGTCAGTTATTGCTGTTGGTGGTGTATTTCCTGTTACAATACTTCCCAGTTCTCCAACTTTACACTGTTCCCAAGTGTCAGCAAATCCCTTGAAACGTAATTCAGGAACAATATCACCATTATTCGGAAACATTCTATCAAGTAATGCTTTCTTTATATTAACCAATTTATCATACTTACGCTGATGAAGGGTGATAAGTTTGTCTAACTCTGTAAAAACTTTGCTTATCTTGTATTGTTCCTCTAATGAAGGAAATGTTATTGGTGTACTAAAGTATCCCTCTGTTGTCATACCCGTTAATGCTGTTTGCGTTGACACTCTCATTAAGTGATTTCTTGATTTATTCGAGTAATTAATTTGCAATGTAAGTAAATGTGAATTTACTTTTTTTAAGTCTAATTCCACTCTTCTAGTATGCCATGCAAAAGCAGTACCTGCTCCCTTATCATCAACATACATAGTTCGTGCAATACCTTCTGGAACAAGAGAGGATTCCCCATATATTAAGTCTCCCTTTTTTAATAAAAACCTGTCATCTTCAACAGGAGCTAATCGATAGATTTCACCATTTATTGCATCTCTATTATAGATGTCACCAACTCCAATTATATTTGATCCTTCGCCGTAATTATCTTTTGATATGTATACACCAGCATTATGGGAAATTACTACATCGCTCAATTTACACTGTTCCCAAGTGTCAGTAAAACCTTTAAATCTTAAGGTTGGTTTTAATATTTTTTCTTCCATTTCAATCACCATTTAATAGTGATTTCAATTCACTAAGGCCCTTCATATCAAAATCATCGCCTTCAAGTTTATCTATCAATGATATTAAAGTTGTTTGGTTCTTTTCAATTTCATCAACAATCTCTGAAAAAGTGCTTTTGTACTTATCTTTAAGGTATTTAACTTTGTTTGCTACTTCATTGATAATTTCTTCGGGTAATTTATATATAGAATCAACAAGCGGAAAAATCCACTTTGTTTTCAATAATTCTATTGCTTTCTCATCACTCAATGTTTCAATAACTTCTTTTGTTGAATTGTGAAGTTGAGATGTTTCATTCTTAATTTGCTTTTTTAGTTCTTTTTCTTCAGTAATTAAGTTTGTATATTTGACTAATCGAAATTTCAACGTATCTTCATCATTTAAATCTTCCTCTAATTCCTTAATCAGTTCTTTCACTTTTCTGGCATCAACAGAATCACCATCATCAACAAATGTTAATTCCTTTTCTTCTTCAGTTAAGGAATCTACAATTTCTTGATATTCAGATATAACTTCTGCAAGACGATTTTCCTTTCTGCTAATACTATTCAGTTCCTCTTTTAGAAGATACTTTTGTGCAATCTCAAAAGGAATTACTCTTCCAACCCAACCATCTTGAACCTCTTCTTCTTTATTATCTTTTTTCTTGATAACCATATTAGGATCAACTTTTTTAACTGCTTCAAACCCTTCGGTTTGAATTATCTCCAAATCAATTGAAGTTTTTATCCACTCATCTTCTAAAGCTTGATATGCTTTATATTTGTCAAGCAAACTAAAAGCTTCTAACCGTGTGAAAATTTCACGACTAATCTCTTGTTCTTCTTTTGGAATATTTAGATCCATCATATGGTTTATTAATCTTTCACCCATATAATTATCAAAGTTATTAAAACTTTTTTTAAATCTATCTAAATAAATAGTAATTTCTTTATTTTGATTAATAACCGATTTTGCATCTTCGTGTTTTAAATTAACATATGAGTCGTTAATATCATCAAATAGATCTTCTTTTAGGCTAGGAAATTCTTTCCAATACTTATCAAGACTTTTAAGTTCTGTTCTCGGTATTCCTCCAAACATTAAAGAATAAATATCCCATGATTCACTTTCTTCAGAAGAATCAACATATCTAGGAATATTCAAGTTGTAGTCATTTTTTCTTATATCATCAATACTTACAACTCTTGAATATTTTTCTATAGAATCTCTGTGTATAACAGTATCTGTGATTTTTTTGATGTCTGATGCTCTTAATTGATTCTTATTTCCGACTTTAATATATCCTTTGGAAGCATCAATAATCAAAACATCATTATTCTTCTTGCTTTCCTTCTTAAGAACCATAATGATTGTTGGTATTCCAGTGCCAAAGAAAATATTGGCAGGTAATCCAATAATTGTATCTATACGATTTCTCTCAATAAGATTTTTTCTTATAGTTCCTTCTTCTCCACCTCTAAATAAAACACCATGTGGTAGAACAATAGTCATAATGCCATCCGGTTTAATATGAAAGAGATCATGAAGCAAGAACGCATAATCTGCTTTAGATTTAGGTGCTAAGCCAAATTCAGCATATCTTGCATCTGATTCTTTGTTATCTCTATCCCATTTTTGTGAGTATGGCGGATTTGATACAACTGCATCTACATATAAAGGATCATATGTCCCTTGTGGATCAGCTTCGTCAAAATATGGCCAATCACTTTCTAATGTGTCTGCATTTCTAACCACAATATTATCCGCTAAAATACCACGCATTACTAAATTCATTCTTGTTAGATTATAAGTATTCTCTTTTAATTCTTGAGCATAATACTTTATGTTATTTTTATTACTCATATGTTTTGCTATAGAATGCCCTATATTTATAAGCAATGATCCAGATCCACTTGTAGGGTCATATATCTTGATTTCTTCTTTTTCTTTCAAATGATTAGCTACAATTTCTGACATCAGAAGAGATACTTCGTGAGGTGTATAGAATTCTCCAGCTTTTTTTCCTGCATTGACAGCAAAATTACTTATCAAGTATTCATAGATGAACCCTAAAACATCATAATCTTGCTTTCCATTCATTGGTATGATTTTTAACAATTGAATTAAATCTCTAATCGCTTTTGTTTGTTCAGCTGCTGAACCTCCAAGTTTGTTTAATCCAGTGTCAAGTGTATTAAAAATCTTATCAAATACTTTTTTGTATGTCTTATTTATTAGTCTCCCGAATGCACTTAATGCATCTCTAACATCACTAACATCAAAATCCAAGCCTTTTTCTATCCATGAAGAAAAAAGGTCTTTATAAGCTATGAAATATCCAACATTGTTTTGTATAAATCTCACTGATTCAGAATCTTCTTCTTTTAAATCTCTAATTTCTTCTTCACTATAACCTTTTTCTTTAAGAAATTTCAATTCTTTATCAGATAAAAACTTATAAAACATAAAACCGAGAATATAGTCTTTATAATCTCCTGCTTCAATCTTTGAACGCATTTTATTTGCAGATTCCCAAATTTTGGAAGCTAATTGTTGTTTATTCATGTTCTTATTCACCTATCCTATTTTCTATAAATAATTTTGCAAGTTTTCTCTTCTCTTTCATCGTCGGTTCATACTTGCCATTTTCCCAACGATTAACTGTTACAACAGAAACGCCTAAATAGTCTGCTAACTCTTTTTGAGTAACCAGCAAAACCTCTCTTAATTTCTTAATTTTTACTGCATATGTCATACGATAAAGCTCCTTTAAGATCTTATTAACACTATTGTAACATATTTTGTCAAAAAAGAAATTGCTTATCCGAAAAATTATGCGTCACTTTGTTTTTTTATCAAGCTACCAGAACATATAATATAGCAAAACTTTTAATACAAAACTCTAAAAAATTTAAAACATTTAAAATACAGGACAATCTAAAAATAAATATCCGTAGTATTATATATTCAAAAACAATAATTCATTAATCAAAAAAATACCTAGTTGAAAATGACAACTATCCATAGCTATAATTCTTTTTAGTCTCGAAAACTTTAAATTCAAATATAAAAAGTACCCAGTTTTAATAGGCACTTTGTGTAATTTCTAAATGATGTTAGCCATCAAGATATTTATATTTTTATTTTCAAAACTCTTAATAAATCTATTGTTTTAATGAAATTAATATCATGTCTAATACATTCATTTGGGATCTTTACTTTTCTATGTATACTTGATTGGTAAGTCTCTTCGGTAACAATTGTATAACCATTACATTTGGCATGTGCTATTAACCAAGAATCAGCTATATCAGCAAAATCTTCTTTTGCTGAAACAGAATAATTGGATTCATCCATTACCACTTGAATTACATTAGAATATTCCTCAATAACTAAACTTTCATCACTGCTCAAAATAGTGATACTATCTTTATTCTCTTCAATCCATTCTTTTAAAAAATCATCTCCAGCAACTATTTCATTATAAACCATATCAATTAGCAAAATCTCACCTGTCTTAAAATATTTTAAAATATTTTCCCAAAAAGCTTCGAAAACGTCCATTGGATATGTGCTCCTATATGCAGTTATTAAAACGTTAGTATCTATCAAATATTTAGTCATATAATTTACTCTTGACATATGACTTGAATTTATCGTATGTATTACCTTTAAGATTTAACAATCTATATGCTTCGTTAAACTGTATATTGCCTGATTCTGCTTGATGAATCACGGTATTATAGAAATCCCTACTTATTCTACTAGCAGTATTGCTATAAAAATTCCCGCCTTTTTCCCTTTTTTGGCGATTTTCTTTTGATCTCTTATAATAAAAATTAGCTTGATTCAGTATCTCGTTTTGAACAGAAACATCTATTAAACTTAGTTTATATAATTTTAATGCTATTACTGAAGTACTTACATTAAAAATGTTAGATAATCTTTCAACCTCTAAATATACTTCTTCTTTTGCATAAAATGACTCGATTAGAAGGGTTGTTGGAACAAGGAACTCAGCAGCAAACGAATTGATTATTCTCTCATTTACAACCTCATCTTCATCAAATAATATATCATCCTTCTCTCTATCAATAATTAAATGAATAAATTCATGTACAATTGAAAAAATCATACCTGATTCAGTATCATTTCTATTTATAAAAATCAATGGCGCATATAAATCATTTAACGCAAATGCTCTAAACTCTTCTATATCTAGTACTCTTTGAGTATTATTACCTACAATTCCGTTCATCATTACAAGAGTTCCTTTTGATTCAATTAATTCTCTTATAAACTTGAATTGCTCATATTTAGTTTTAATACAACTCATCCAGTCTAAATTTAACCCAAAAAAATTTCTAAGTTTACTTCCAACCTCTATTGCCGAATCCCCATAATTAATAGAAATATTCCATTTAATTAGATCGTAATTATTCTTCTTTCTGTATTCTGACATCCATGATTTACGTCTATCCATAGCTAATATTGTATCTCTTAAATCTTTGCTAAGGTTAGAATTCAATTTCTGGTTAATTGTCCTAAATTCAACATTAATCTCATCAATGTTAGGGGGAGTTTTTAAAAACAATAGCCCAAAAGGTACTTTTACCAAGTTGCTAAAATATTTTAATTGACTAAATGTAGGTTGTTTTTCGCCATCTAACCATTCATCTATTTTAGGATATTTAGCAACTAGTGTATCTTTAGGTACATCAGATTGAATTATAGCCCATCTAATAATCTCGGGATTAACTCTAACATTTCCCATCTTTACCACCTTATAATAATAAATACAATAACTAATTTAAATTATACCAAATAATTCTTAAAATATAAATAGAAAAACATTAACATTAATCAATACTCATATTTGTAAGGCAACCCTTTTTAGGACAATTTTTACATAGACACTTGTAATCGATAATCATTTGGAGACAAATACCTCAACTACCAATGATTCTTTTAGTATTATATCAATTAATTTATTCAAATAGTTCATATCTAACTAAGACAGTTAAACCAGTTCATTTTTCCTATCAAGAAACATAATAACCTGGTCAAAGTTATTAATGTTTTCTTTAACTTAAAAATTTAATAATACTTTTCTATAAAAAAATGATTTTGCAAATATTATTATGAGTAGCTATCATTTTGGTGATTCGCTTACATCTTTGAAGCTAATTATAAACTGATAATTAACCCCATCTACTTCATGTTCATTTTGATTTTTTTAAATTACTTATAATAATCTTAAATCTAATATTGATTTAATTAGATACCTTTCCAATTAAAAGAGATAGTAAAATATGAATTAGATATATTCCTATGCCTTTAGTTAAAGTATATCTTATAGAATCAAAAGTGATTTCGGTTTAGAATAAACAACAACCTATGCTAGATTTAGTATACTGAATAATAAGTTAGATTCTATGTTAAATTTTTTTAAATTTACATAAATGTTATTATAATCTATCTCCATTACTCTCAAGTATCCAATAGTCATCAGCTTTAAAGTTCTTTTAAAAGGTTTTATTCCTATTAGATCATTTAGAGTATTTTTTACGCTATTTATATTTTTTATACCAAACACCTTCTTTTTTTGCAATTTAATGTTTAATAACAGAAACAGAAAAGATTAATTAAATCATTTGTATCTTCAAAGTTAATATTATTATTTATTCAAAATTATTATATTAATTTCATACAAAATTGGTTCAATTGGATTATCTTTTATATTCTATACAAAAGTTACTCATAAAAATTAAACAAATCATAAGTTGCTATATCTTTCAAACTACTTGGAAAACTACTAGATACCTTATCACAAAAATATTTATTAACATCATATTCCCTTGAATCAAATACTGATGCGCGCACAAAGAAGTCTTCTCCATAAGCATAAATCAAATTATTTATAAGTTTTAGTTTCTTTACATCATCCAATTTATTAAATTGAGAAACAAATCGCTTATACTTATGCGAATGTGAATGTTTAAACATTATTATTCTTGTACCTAATTTCAACGGAAAGACGCAAATATATATAAACTCAATCTTATACTTGATATCGTAATTAAATATATCAATAACTATTTTATTTTCTAAATCATAATAAATCGCTAAAGGCAATTGACAAGCAATGTATGATTTATAATCTAAAACTTTATTGTATAAAATATCTATTTTCTCAATATCATTAAGAACAGCTGTTTTAAATAGTTTAATTTCATCATTATAATCTTTCAAATCCATCTTATTAACGGTTTTATTATATGCTATTTGAGGGTGATTGCTGAAGCTTGAAAAGAAAACATTCATTTCATATTCTAATTTTCTTTTATGTCTAAAAAAAAGGTGAGCTTTTAATGCAATTCTATTTAACAACAAGGTGTCTCCCTCTTCTAAGTTCTTTATAATTGTGTTACTTTCGTAAGCATTAAAATATTGTTGATCACATTCTTTACAAATCTGATAGAAAGTTCCAGCATTTCCTAATCCAGGTCGTGGAAATAGAGTTTTAAAGTTTTGTTGTGTTTCTTTTCCATCAGCAATCAAACCATTTTCAGCAATATTCTTCAAAATAAATCTAGGAATCGAATGAGATTTGCAAAGCTTCTTAACTTTTTTTCCACACAAAAAACATTTACCAGTATATGTTTTTCTAGTTGCATACTTTTTTGCATCTTGAAACATCTTTTTATAATCTATCAACCTTTGTCCTTTTAAAGATGTAATCTCATTTTTTATATATTGTGTAAGCGAAAAAGTTTTTAACTCTGCTTCACTTAATCTATCAATTATTTGTTTTCTTATAGTTTCTGTGTTTTTCACTCAAACGCACCAACTTATTCTATTATATTTTTACGGGAAAATAAATACACAATCCAAATAAAAAATCCGTTAATAATTCAACGGATATTTATCTGTTAATACCTTAACTCTATTCTTAACTTCTTCTAATACTTCTTCATTATCAGGATTCATTAAAACCATATCTATTAAAACAGCTACTTCTGCAAAATCTACTTCTTTAAATCCTCTAGTTGTCATAGCTGGTGTACCTAATCTTATTCCACTAGTCACAAAAGGTTTTTTAGTATCATAAGGTATCGTATTCTTATTACACGTAATATTAGCTAGATCCAATAATTTCTCTGCTTTTTTTCCAGACATCCCGGCTTTTGATAAAACATCCAATAATAACAAATGATTATCTGTACCATTACTTACTACATGATAACCTAATTCAATAAACTTATCCGCAAAAACCTTACAGTTTTTAACAACTTGTTTTTGATAACTAACAAACTCATCTGTTAAAGCTTCTTTAAAAGCAACAGCTTTAGCTGCAATGATATGCATTAAAGGTCCACCTTGAATTCCCGGAAATACTACTCTATCAACATTCTTAGCTATTTCTTCATTATTAGTAAGAATAATTCCGCCTCTAGGTCCTCTTAAAGTCTTATGAGTAGTAGAAGTTACAATATCAGCGTAGTCACATGGATTTGGATGAAGTTTAGCAGCTACTAACCCAGCAATATGAGCCATATCAACCATAAATAAAGCTCCTACTTTATCGCAGATCTCTTTAAATCTTTTAAAATCAATAATTCTTGGATAAGCACTAGCTCCTGCAACTATTAACTTTGGTTTAATCTCTAAAGCTAATTCTTCTAAAGCATCATAATCAATAACTTCTGTATCCTTATTAACAAAATAAGGATGAAACTCATAATCAATACCAGAAAAACTTAAAGGATGCCCATGAGTTAAATGTCCACCTTGATCTAAAGCCATACCTAAAACCTTATCTCCTGGTTCTAAAACAGCGCGATACGCTCCCATGTTAGCTGTAGAACCAGAATGAGGTTGAACATTTGCAAATCCTACATTAAATAATTGTTTAACTCTTTCTCTCGCTAGTTCTTCCGCTTCATCTACAAACTCACAACCACCATAATATCTTTTAGCTGGATATCCTTCAGCGTACTTATTAGTTAAAACACTACCATCAGCTTCTAAAACTGCTTGAGAAACAAAGTTTTCTGAAGCGATTAACTCGATATGTGATTGTTGCCGATGTAACTCTCTTTGAATGACTTGAAAAAGTTCATTATCCACATTCTTTAAACTCATTTTTCTTCTCCCTTTTTAAATTCTTTATATAATTTTTTAAACTCTTCTAAATCAAGAGCCTCTCCTCTTATTGTATCAATAATCTGATTTCTTTCAAGCAAATCTTTAAAATATGATTTATCATAATTAGGATAAGCATCTGTTAGATTATTAACCAAAGTTTTTCTTCTTTGCGCAAAAGCTTTATGAACAAAACTATAAAATCCTAGCTTATCAAAATTCTTTTCTTCTGCTAATCTTTCTAATTTTATAACAGCTGAATCAACCATTGGTTTCGGTTTAAAAACTGTCTTAGGTACTTTAAATAAATAACTAGTCTTACACTGATCTTGAACAATAATACTTAAAGCATTATAATCTTTAGTATTTGGTTTAGATGTTAACCTTCTAGCAACCTCTAACTGCATCATTAAAGTTAATGAGACAACTAATTTACTTTCTTCTAATACTTTCATAATAATCGGTGTGGTAATATGATAAGGCAAATTACTAATTAATATAACTTCTTTAGAACCATCTAAGTAATCTCTAATATCATTATCAATACTTACTTTTAAGAAATCACTATTGATTATTTTATAATTATCCTTATTTTCCAGTAAACCCTCTAAATAAGGGATTAAATCACTATCCACTTCATAGATTAATGTTTTCTTTGCAATATTAATAATATGTTTAGTTAAAGCTCCTAATCCCGGTCCTATTTCAATTACATAAGACTCTTTATTGATATTAGCACTTTGAATAATCTTATTAATAATATTTTCATCTAAAAGAAAGTTTTGACTAAACTTTTTTTTAATAAAAAAATTATCTTCATTAACTATTCTTTTCGCTTTTTGATTATGATCATTTATCATTTAATATTTCATCTACTTTCTCTATCTTAATACTCAACATATTAAGATACTTTAATAAAGCTTTGCCATTAAGATAAGGTATTTTAAGTTTTTCACATAGAGATGTTCTTAAAATAGCTGAATTCGGATGGTTAGTCAGCTTTCGTAAATACAAGTCTTTCATTGAAAGACTTTTACCTTGATAATCAATTGTGATAAACTCATCTAAAGCTTTAATAATATCTTCTTTATTAGCGTGTTCAATACCAATCTTAGTATTGTTTTTGTTTTTAGCTTGATTCTTATTTAGAAAAGCTATCTTATATTCACCTTTAGTCTCTAAGATTCTATTAGTAATTTTTTTACCTGGGTAATCCGGATCTAAAAATAAGATGACTTCTTTTACTTTTGATGTTTCGTAGATTACATTAAGAGTTTCTTCTGACATTTCACTACCATTAGTAATAATACAATCAATATCAGGATAAACTGTTTTTATCTTTTGTTCGTCATGTGTACCTTCTACTACAATAACTTGATTTAAATTCATTGGTTTTTAAAATACCTTTTTTTAATTTTCTCAGGGACGATAATATTTATTGCTTTTTCTGCAACTTCAATGATTTGATTCCCTTCCCCACCATATTCGCCATCGATATTCCAACTAGATTTAGAATTAGTCCTAATCTCCATCTTTTTAGTTTGAAATCGATTGATCAAAGGTGTTGACCAAAACGGAAAAACATAAGATATTAAATATAAAATACTATTAAAAGGAAAGACACTCCTATACATTACAACATCAACTAATCCATCATCTAAACTAGGTTTATAAATCATATTTATTCCCGCAACTCTTTTAGAGTTTATTATTAAAATCAATGAATAAATACCATTGATTTTACCACCATCATGATAAACTGTCATCCGCATTTTGGGGATAGTAAATAACTCTTCTAATCCCTTAACTAAATAAGCAACATAACCTATCTTCTTTTTTAGTTCAGAATCAGTAACATAACTAATATCAATAAAAGCTCCTGTTCCTGTGACATAACAAGAGTACCTTTCATTTGTTTTAACAATATCCATTTTTACTTGTTCACCATTTAAAATAACATCAAGTGATTTATCAATATTTTTAGACAAACCTAAACTCATACCAATGTCGCAACAAGTTCCTGCAGGAATATAACCAATTGCTGGTCTTTTATCATGTTTCATTAAACCATTTACACACTCATTAAAAGTACCATCGCCACCAACAATTATTAACATATCATATTCTTCAACACAAGCTTTTTCCGCTAATTCAGTAGCGTGATTAGGATGATTTGTTTTATAAACAAAAATATCATGAAAATTGCCTTCTAATCTTTTCATGACATGTTCTAGTTTATTTTCAAAATTTTGTCTACCGCTCTTTGGGTTATAAACCAACATCAATTTATTCACTTAATCACCTACCTAATTATACCATATTCATTATTAAAATTAAACTTATGATTTAGTTATTCTTACTAAATGGACTTATCTAATATTATTAATCTGTTTTATAAAAAACAAAAAACAGAAAATTCGAAACTAACTGTTAAGAAACAATAATTATTTGATATAATATTAATGGTGATAACTTTGAAAAAAATAAATACAGTCTTATTTGATTTAGATGGTACTTTAGTTGACTCTAATGAACTAATTATCTTTTCCTTTAAGAAAACTTTAGAAAAATTTAATCCTGATGTAAGATACTCTAGAGAACAAATAATCGATATGATTGGTCCTCCTTTAGCAGAAACTTTTTCTTATATCAATACTAATCCAAAAATCATTCAAGAAATGATTGATTTCTACCGGTATGTTTATAAAGAAAATGAATTTGCTTATATTAGTATCTATGATAATGTCATTCAGATGTTAGATATCTTAAAAGCAAAAGGTTTTAATCTAGGGATAGTAACTACTAAATTTAAAGAAAGTGCTATCCCTTCAATAAAACACTTTGGCTTAGATCAATACATAACTCACTATTCTTTTTTAGATACTGTTGATGAACATAAACCAAGTCCTAAACCAATATATCATGTTTTAAATAGTTTTAAAAATGTTGAAAAAGCAATAATGGTTGGTGATAATGTCTCTGACATCTTAGCAGGTAAAAACGCAGGTATTTTAACCTGCGGCATTGAATGGTCACTAGCAAAAGATAAAATAAAGGCTTTAAATCCAGATTACTGGATTAATAATTATATGGATTTAGTAAAAATAATAAATGAGGAGGAATAAAAATGGATTGTGTATTTTGTAAAATTTTAAGCGGAGAAATACCTAGTTACAAAATTTATGAAGATGAAAATGTTATTGCCATATTAGACATTTCTCAAGCAACTAAAGGTCATACTATCATTATTTCTAAACAGCATTATAAGAACCTTTATGATATCGACGAAAATTTAGCAGCTAATATTTTTAGATTCGTTCCGAAGATTGCTAATGCAATAAAAACAGCTTTTAATCCTATTGGTTTGAATGTGTTAATTAACACAGAAAAACCTTTACAAACAGTATTTCATTTCCATCTACACCTAATTCCAAGATATTACCGTGATGGTGTTGATATTGATTTTATTAACAATCAAGGAAATACTACAAAAGAAATGTATTTAGATACACTTAATAAAATAAAAGAAAACCTATAAGCTCTTGATGAGTTTATAGGTTTTTTAATAGATCTTCATTTATCAAATTATTAGAAATATCTTTTGATTCAATACATAGTTTAGCTAAATAGGCCCCCATATATAAACTTTCTTCATTCATATAACCATGAACTAAACCATATAAAACACCACTGAACAAATGATCTCCTGCCCCATTAGTATCAACTAATTCAGTTAAATCTAAAGCTTTTTGATAATGAACTACTTTTTTATTATCAATTATATATGACCCCTTAGCTCCATCACTAGCTATCACATATTTTTTACCATCTTTGATTAATGACTCCATATATTTAATAGGATCTTTTATATTATCCATACTAAACATAATAACATCAGCTGCTTTAATAAAATCTTGATGATATGGATTGAATCCATCATAATCATGGATATCAATCCATAAAGGTTTATTAGCTTTTTTGACATACTCAAGGTAATTCCTTGCGTAGTTTTGAATATTTAAAACCACTAGATCCGCTTGATCGATGTTTTGGTAGATCAGTTCATCGTTTACTTCTGGCTCAAAAGTAGAAGAATTTAAAAAAATCGAAATTCTCTTACCGGTGTTATCCATTAAATTTAAATGTCTTTCTGTTGGTAAAACATCATAATCATATATCTGTTTTATTTTTTCTTCTCTTAATCTTTGAATTATTTTTGAACTATTCCTGTCTTCTCCAACTAAATAATGAAACGTCACATCAAACCCTAGTTTTGCTAGGGCAATTGCTTTTCCTACACCAGTTGAACCTACTACTTCATAACTATCTTTTGCAAAAATAGTTCCTTCAGATTTAGGAAACTTATCAATGTGAACTATCATATCTAAAGAAGCTCCACCGATCACAAATATTTTCACTCAATCATCTTCTTTCTATTTATGTGTTCTTACTAATTATAACTAAGCTGAAAGAAAAAGAAAAGACGATTTCAAAAAGATCGTCTTTTAATTATTAGTATTAAATCTGTTCATGATATCCTCAAAAGCAATACCCCCAACAAAAGCATCAACTATCTGAACTACCGTTATTAAAACATCGTTTAATACTTTAGTTTCTGCTTTAGAAAAATCACTAAGTACATGATCCTTCATTTCCTTATTACTAGCTTTGTCTATTCCTATTCTCACTCGATTAAAGTTTTCTGAGTTAAGATGAGCTAGAATTGACTTAATACCATTGTGTCCACCTGAACCACCTTTATATCGTAATCTAAGTTTTGCGAAAGGTAAATCAACATCATCATAGATAACTAAAACGTTCTCTAAAGGAATCTGGTAATAATCAATAACTTTGAAGACAGCGTATCCGGAATTGTTCATATAGGTTTTTGGTTTTAATAATACAGTATTTTCATATTCAGCAATCTCAGAATGAAATCTAATTGATTTTTTAAATTTAATCTTATTTGCTTCCGCAAATTTATCCAAAGCCATAAAACCCACATTATGTTTTGAGTTTGAATATTTCTTTCCTGGATTTCCTAAACCTACAACTAAACTCTTCATTATTTTTTAGATGGTTTTATAACAACATAGCGATTAGGTTCTTCACCTTCAGACACAGTTGTAACATCTCTCCAGTCTGATAGTTTAGTATGAATTACTCTTCTTTCATAAGCATTCATTCTGCTTAATCTTGAAGACGTTCTTGATTTTACTACTTCCATAGCTGTTTTAGTAGCTAAAATTTCTAATTGTTTTTTTCTTTGTTCTTTATACCCACCAATATCAACTAATACAACATAAAACTCATCTGTATATAAGTTAATATAGTTTTTAACTAAGTTTTGAATTGCATCTAAAGTTTTACCGTTTTTACCAATAAGAATTGGATTTTCTTTAGCTTCTACTGAAAATAGAATATGTCTTTCTCCGGTTTGCTTTCCTTCGATTACAGCTTCAACTTGCATATTTTCTAATAAGTTTTTTAAATATTCAATTCCATCATTAATAACATTGAAATCAACTCTTGCTTCAACTACATAAGATTTATTTAAACCTAATAAAGACTTCTTTTCTTCAATTACATTAAGCTCGATAAAATCTTTATTAACTCTTAATTCTTGAGCTGCATATGCTAAAGTTTGATCATTTAATGCTTTTGTTTCAAATTGTATTTTTTTCATTAAAAATAAATCTCCCCTTTAAATTCTTGATCTCAATTGATCTTGTCTTTTCCCTACGTTTCTGTGACTCAAATAGCTTTGGAACAACTGATAAGCTGTACCGATTATCCAATAGAAAGCAATACCTGCATTACCGATTGAAATATAAGCCATCATAATAACCATAAAATACATAAAATACTTCATAGTTTTTTGACTTTGTTGAGCTTTTGCATTTTGATAACCAGAATGTTTTTGGGTTTTCTTAGTTCTAAGTTGTGTTACCCATTGACTTAAGAACATTAATACCGCAACTAATATAGCTAACGGTAAGTTAGGTAACCATTCAGTATTACCTAAGGTTGTCCATAAGAAGTTTGTATTCATTGTTACGTTTTGATCAGTGAATACACTCATCGGTGTTAATGGGAATCTTTGAACTACTTGATACATCGCGATAAAGATTGGCATCTGTAATAATGGCATTAAACAACCAAAAAGATTGATTTTATATTTTTTATATACTTCCATTGTTTCCATTTGCATTCTTTGTTGCGAAGCTTGATCTTGTTTACCACGATATTTTTCTTGTATTTTATTGAGTTCTGGTTGCGCAATTTGCATTTTAAGACTCATATCATTAGTCTTTGCATAAATTGGCCAACCTAGAGTTCTAATAACCAAAGTCATTATCAATAACCCTAACCAATAATAGTTAGCGTTGATTAAACCAAATAAACTACTCGCATAAAAAGTAAAATATCCTAATTGAGTAATAATCCATTCCCAAGCACCGGTTTTTTCTCCGATTGGTGTTCTATAAGTTGATTCATAAAGACCAGTACTAGTTTTAGAAACAACTTCTTCATCAACAAAACTAACAGTAACAGTAGCGTTTTCATCAGCATCTACCCAGACAACATCCCCATCACCAGCTGAATATGTTGTTTGTGTAGTGTCAAAACCACCACCTAAAAGTAAAATAACATCCGCGTAAGTCGAAACAGGATTATCCGTAGTCGCTTCCTCAGGAGTTACAATCGCATCAAAATTTCCGTATGATACTTCCCCTCTTTTTGTTCCACAAGATGCTACACCTAATAACAATACCACCATTAAAATCATTGTAATAATCTTATTTTTCGTTTTCATCTGAACCTCTCTTTAATAAATTTGCTTTTTTAAATAAATCTTCAATGCTGTTTTTAATCTCAAAAAAATTTAAAACTTTAGATTTAAGCTTAGCAATAATAAAAAATTCAACATCCGTAAAGAAATCATTAACTTTAACAACTTCTCTTATATGTCTTTTCATTAAATTTCTTTCATATGCTTTTCCATATTTTTTGGAAACACTAACTGCAAATCTAAAATTATCTATCTCATGGTTTTTTTGATAGTATAAAACAAAATAACTATTACCAACTGTTTTCTTCTTTTTCATCAACAATTGGATTTCGCTACTTTTTTTTATTCGATATTTTTTTTTCAAAATTACCTCCTAAAAAATCAAAAAATCACCAGATTATATATTCTTCAAGTGATTTCAAGTATAAATATATCAATATTGGTGTAATTTCTATTAATTTTTTATCGGTCTGATACAGTTAAAGATTTTCTTCCTTTAGCTCTTCTTCTTGATAATACTTTTCGACCGTTAGCTGTTGCCATTCTCGCTCTAAACCCATGAGTTTTAGCTCTCTTGGTCTTACTTGGTTGATATGTTCTACTCATAATCAACACCTCCTCATTGAATTTCCAAAAACCATGCTATCTCATTATACATAAATTATATATTGATGTCAACATATTTTATCAGAGGATATTGCAATATTTGTTTTCCACGTTAAAAACTTACATTATGCTTGTGAAATTGGGGAAAACTACTTTTTAGAGCCAAAAATAAAGGAAAGTTTTCCACAATAAGTCTGTGGAAAGTTGTAAATAAAAATAGTTTTCCACATTTTTTGTGGAAAAATAGTTTATTCATTATTACTAATCTATGATATATTATTATGTAAGAAACGAGGTAGAATGTATGTATGATTTTGAAGACATCTGGAAAAAGATAAAATCAACACTTCAAGTTGATTTTGAAAACGATATTTATAACGAACATTTTGCCGGGATAAATAATGTTTTTAAGGTTAATAATAACTTCGTGTATTTAATTGCTCCTAACTCATATATTAAAAGTAAAATTGACAATTTCTATATAAATAGACTTAACTATTTACTAAATAATTATGTTGAAGAAAAATATTTATTCAAAGTAATCACAAAAGATCAAGCTGCTATCGAAATAAAGAAAGAACAACCATATGAAATCAATAAACCAGAAGATAATTTAGAGAATAAATATAAAACTGGTCTTAACAATGCTTATACATTCGATAATTTCGTTGTTGGTCCAAGTAATAGATTAGCTTATACATCAGCTATTAAAGTAGCTGATCAACCTGTAACTTTCGCTAATCCTTTATATATTTTTGGCGATGTTGGTTTAGGTAAAACCCATTTAATGGAATGTATTGGTAATTATGCTTTAGAAAATAATATTAATCAAAAAGTTCTTTATGTTAAAACAGATCAATTTATTGAAGACTACGCAACTGCGGCTCAAAACAAAACGTTTGATGCATTTTCAAAAAAATATGAAAACGTTGATATGTTATTAGTTGATGATATTCAATTTTTAGCAGGTAAAACAAAAACACAATTAGAATTCTTTAAAATATTTGAAAAACTAAAAGATAATAACCGCCAAATAGTAATAACATCCGACCGACCAGCTTCTGAGTTATTCGATATTATGTCTCGTTTAACATCACGTTTTGAATGGGGAATATCTGTTGACATTGATAAACCAAATTTAGAACATCGGATTTTGATTTTAAAGAAGAAATTAAGTAATGAAACCTCTGATCCAGACCTGATTTCAGATGAAATATTGGAATACATCGCTAGTATTTTTGATAATAATGTTAGAGAACTTGAAGGAGCTTTAAAGAGAGTTTTATTCTATTGTACTGCTTTTAATTATAAATTTACAATAGAAAACACTCAAGATGCTTTAAAAAATCTCATAAATTCTAAAAATGCAGCTGATAAACAAATTGATAGAACAAATTATAATAATATTCTTGACATAGTGAGTAATTATTATAATATAAACACTACCGATTTATTGTCAAAAAAACGTCAAAAAAAGTATGTTTTCGCTAGACAAATATCAATGTACATTATTAAAGATTTATATGATTTAACTTTTAAGAAAATTGGACAAATATTTAATGGCAGAGATCACTCTACAGTTATCTATAGTATCGAACAAATTTCTAACTACATTCAAACTGATAAATCAGTAAAAAATGATGTGGAAAAATTGTTAATAAAATGTGGAAAAAAATAGGGTTTTTTTTAGTTTTAAACACGATATCTTATATACTTAATACGCTAAATATGGTATAATATTAATGTTGAAGTACTTATTTTTTCCACTTATCAACAACCCTAATAACAATAATTAATAAAAAAGATTAAATTATATATATATAGGAGGTTTATATGAATTTCTCAATTCAAACCGAAGTTTTATTAAACAATTTATTAATTTCTCAAAAAGCTTTGTCGACAAAAACACCAGCTCCTTATTTACAAGGAATCAAATTTGAGGTACATGAAAATGAATTAGTTTTATTGACTAGTAATTCAGATATCTCAATTAAACTTATCGTTAAAGATGAAAGTTTGAATATTGAATCAACTGGTGAAATACTAATACCTGGTAAAGTCTTTGTTGATTTTATTAGAAAGTTAGATAAAGGAATTGTTGAATTTTCAGTTGTTGAAAATAATGTCTTAAAAATACATTCTAATAACACGGATCTTTCATTAAACCTTTTAAATGTTGAAGATTATCCTGACATTGTCTTTCATTTAAATGATTTACCGATTAAATTGGAATCAAAGATAATGAAATCAGTTATTAAACAAACAACATTTGCTGCATCAACAGTTGAGAATAGACCGATTCTTACTGGAGTAAATATAAAAGTAGAAAATGATAAATTAATCGCAATAGCTACTGACTCTTTTAGATTAAGTCAAAAGAAAATTGATATTAATAAAAACTACGAAAATATGAATGTTGTTATTCCTAGTAAAAGTCTTGATGAATTATTTAAAGTATTAGAATTAGATTTAGATGAAATCTTAGTTCATCTAAATTCTAAATCAATAGTTTTTGAGTATGGTAATATATTATTTCAATCACGTTTATTAGATGGTAATTTTCCTGAAACATCTAGATTAGTTCCAGTTGAATTTCCAATAGTACTTAAGTTTAAACTTGATGATCTAGCTATAGCGGTTGAAAGAGCTTCTTTATTATCAATCAAAGATAGTTATAATTCAATTGTTAAACTAAGTTTAAAACCTAATAATGAAGTAGAAATAACTTCTAACTCTCCAGAGATTGGGCGAGTTGTAGAAGAAATTGAACCGCTTGAAAAAGTAGCGATAACTCCAATAAAAATAGCTTTTAGTTCGAAGTATTTCTTAGATGCTTTGAAAACATTTAATTCATCAGAAGTCTATGTTAAATTCACTGGTGAAATCAGACCTTTTATAATTGAAGGTGCTGATGACCATGGTTTAATTCAATTGATTTTACCTGTAAGAACGGAATAAAAATAAGAATTAATTTAGGTGGTATTTTATTATAAAATATCGCCTTTTTTTTATAATTAATATTATGTTACATATTTTTTAAAAGTGTTGATTTTAACATATATAAATGTTAAAATTTTTATGTGCCTGAAAAGGAGAATTATATGAAAAAAACATATGATGTTATAATTGTTGGTGCTGGTCCTACAGGGATAATGTGCGCTTACGAATTATATGAAAAAAACAATAAACTAGAGGTATTATTAGTAGATAAAGGACATGATATATATACTAGAAAATGTCCTATTTTAGATAAAAAAATTTCTAAGTGTCCCGTTCAAAAGAACGGGTTTGTTGGCTGTAATCCTTATTGTTCGATTACTAATGGATTTGGTGGAGCGGGAGCTTATTCTGATGGAAAATTCAATATAACAAGTGAATTTGGCGGTTGGATGAATGAGTACTTAGATGATTCGACAATTGAAGAGTTAATTAGATATGCTGATAAGATTAATTTAAAGTTTGGTGCACCTAAAGAAATAACTAATCCTAATACTGAAAAAGTAAAAGAAATTGAAAAAAGAGGATTAGCAGTTGGTTTAAAATTATTAAGGTCAGAATTAAGGCATTTAGGAACAGAAATCAATTTACAAGTTTTAAAGAATATCTATGAAGATTTAAAGAATAAAATAGATATGGCTTTTAAAACAGAGGTTAAAAATATAATTGTTAAAGAAGATAGAATAGAAGGTGTAGTTTTAAAAGATGATTTAGAAATATTTGCTAAAAATGTTGTTATTGTACCAGGAAGAGATGGTTCTTATTGGTTAAGTAATCTAGCTAATGAACATAACTTAGTTATGAAATCAAATCATGTAGATATTGGTGTTAGAGTGGAAACTAATAACGAGATTATGGAAGAAATTAATGAGCATTTATATGAAGGTAAATTTATTTATAGGACTAAGGTAGGATCTACTGTAAGAACTTTTTGTTCTAATCCAAGTGGTCATGTGGTTGTGGAAAATCATAGTGGCACGATGTTAGCTAATGGACATTCTTATAATGATGGTAATCTAGGATCAAGAAATACCAATTTTGCTCTTTTAGTTTCTCATAAGTTTACGGAACCTTTTAATCAACCAAATGAGTTTGCTCATGGGGTTTCAAGATTAGCTAATATGTTAAGTAATGGTTCAATCATTGTTCAAAGATTTGGTGACTTACAAAAAGGACGTAGATCAACAGATAAAAGAATTAGTGAGGGTTTTGTTACGCCAACATTAAAAGAAGCTATACCAGGGGATTTAGGGCTTGTCCTTCCATATAAAACCATGAGATCAATTATTGAAATGATTGAGGCATTGGATTATATTACACCAGGAGTTGCTTCTGAGCATACATTACTCTATGGAGTAGAAGCAAAATTTTATTCAGCTAGACCAGAGGTTAATGATCGATTTGAATCAAAGATAAAAGGTTTATACTTTGGTGGAGATGGAGCTGGAATTACTAGAGGTTTAGCACAAGCAAGTGCAAACGGAATTTGGATTGCTAGAGATATAATAAGTAAGTAGAAAGAGGCATTTGATGGGTAAAAGAGTAGTTGTCGTAGGAAGTCAATGGGGCGATGAAGGAAAGGGTAAGATAACTGATTATCTTGCTGAAAAAGCTGACGTAGTTGTAAGAAGCCAAGGCGGAAATAATGCAGGACATACGATAATTTTTAATAATCGTAAGTTTGCTTTACACCTAATACCATCAGGAATCTTTAAACCTAATATAATAAATATTATGGCAAATGGGATGGTAATAAACCCAGTTGCTTTATTAGAAGAGTTAGAAGTTTTAAAAAAACAAGGTATTGAAGACTATAAATTATATATTTCTAATCGTGCTCATGTGGTTATGCCTTATCATTTAGAATTAGATGAATTATATGAGAGTTTAAAAGGTGATGAAGCTGTAGGTACAACAAAAAAAGGTATTGGCCCAGCTTATATGGATAAAGTTGCTAGAATTGGAATTAGAATGTCTGATTTACTTAACAAAGAATCTTTAGAGAAAAGATTAGAAACAAATCTTGCTTTTACTAATATGGTATTAAAAGCTAATAATAAAGAAGTTTTTTCTAAATCTGCTTTACTTACAGAATTCTTAAGTATTGGAGAAATACTAAAACCATATATTACAGATACATCTTATCTGTTAAATGAATATATTAAACAAGATAAAAACATCCTTTTTGAAGGCGCTCAAGGAAGTATGTTATGTATTGATCACGGAACATATCCTTATGTTACATCTTCTTCCCCAACAGCGGCTGCTATACCGATTAACACTGGTGTTTCTAGTGGGTTTATAACTGATGTTATTGGCGTAACTAAGGCATATACCACTAGAGTAGGTGAAGGGGTTTTTCCAACTGAATTTGAAGATGAAATTGCAAAAACAATTAGAAAAGTTGGAAATGAATATGGAACAACAACTAAACGACCAAGAAGAATTGGTTGGTTAGATTTAGTGGTATTAAAACATGTAAAAAGAATTAATGGTTTAAATCATCTAAGCATCATGTTATTAGATGTTTTAACAGGAATTGACACTTTAAAAATTTGTACTAGTTATAATCTTGACGGAAAAGAAATTGATTATATTCCTGCAGATTATAATGAATATAAAAGATGTTTACCTAATTACCTAACATTACCTGGTTGGACAGAAGATATTACTAAAGTTACAAGTTTTTCTGAATTACCAGTAAACTGTCAAAACTACTTAAAAACGATTGAAGAAATTTTAGAGACAAAGGTTACTATTTTCTCAGTAGGTCCAGACCGAAAACAAACAGTAACTTTAAAAAATATTTTTTAGAAAAGGGTGTGAATATGAAAAGAATAGTTGGTAGGCACGCTGAATACAAGAGGTTAGAATCAAACATTCTTCAAATCTCTCAAGAAGCTAAAGCCGCTAAAAAAAATTATGATGATGTTATCGACGCTACAGTAGGAATGCTTCATCATGAAGAAGGTAATGTTTTTAAGTTTGAGGTTGTTGAAGACGCCTTACATCATTTAAGTGATTCTGAAACTTATCACTACGCTCCTGTAAGAGGAACAAAAGAATTTACTGAAGGAGTTTTCAAATGGGTTTTTGGTGATAACGCTGATGAGTTCAAAAAGAATTTTAAGTATAGCATAATTCCTACTACCGGTGGTAGTGGAGCTATATCAAACTCTTTTTACAATTTTAATGATTTCAATCAAAAAGTTTTATTACCTAATTATTTTTGGTCTCCTTACCAAAACTTCGCTTTAGAAGCTAATATTGATTTAACGACTTTTAAGATGTATGATGATAATTTTAATTTCAATATCATTGATTTTAAAGAAAAAGCGATTGCTCTAGCAAAAGAACAAAACCGTTTATGTGTCTTATTAAATGACCCAAGCAATAATCCGACAGGATTATGCATGACAAAATCAGATTGGGTTGAAGTTGTTAAAGTATTAAATGAAGTTAATAACATGGATGTACCAGTTATTTTAATTCATGATATCGCTTATATCGATTATCAAATGAAGGATACATCAAAATCAAGAGAGATCTTTAGTGCTTATAATGATTTAGCTGAAGATATCCTAACAATAGTTGTTTTTTCTGGATCAAAGACTTTTTCTCTTTACGGATTCAGAGTTGGAGCACAAATAGGTTTATCTAAATCACAGGCTGTTATTGATAATTTTGTTAGAGTTGGTGATTACTCAGTTAGAGGAAGATTTTCAAGCGTTTCTCAACCAGGAATGAATATTATTAGTAAAATCTTTAGCACTCCTGCTTATAAAGCAAGATTTGAAGAAGAATTAATTTATGCAAGAAAGTTATTAAAAGATCGTGCTAGTTTGTTTATTCAAGAAGCAGAAAAGAATGATTTAAATATTTTACCTTATTGTGGTGGATTCTTTGTTAGTATCCCAACTAAGAATAAAAATATATTTGCAGATTTGGTAAGTGATCATTGTTTTGTTATTCCAATGCAAGATATAATAAGGGTTGCCATATCTTCTTTGAATATTAAAGATATTCCAGAATTAGTTAAAAAAATAAAAAAACATATCTAAAATAAAAAAAGAAAGAAATCCATCCTTATTAAAAACAATTGGGATGGATTTGTTATATTAAAAGCCTTTTTTATAACATCAAGAACCATAAATTAATTTAGTTGAATTATAATAACCCTATTACTTTTTCCTAATTTGTGATATTATAAAAGAAAATTTCTAAATTTGAGGTATAGCCAAATGAAGAGAAGTTGGAAAGTATCATTTTTGATAAGTTTTATTGTTCTTTTAGGTTCAATAATTACTGGAATCATAACCTATTCAGCGTATAGTAAAATATTAAAAGATAGCACAAGAAACATAGCTGAATTATCAGCTATGAATGTCTATTCCAAAATAGATAATGAGTTAACTAAACCAATCTATGTCTCTTTAACTATGGCACATGATTCTTTTGTTATTGATTGGTTATCAAGAGAAGATGATAATAATCAAAATGAAATTGTGAGTTATCTACAAGGAGTACAAGATCGTTATGAGTATAACTCAGTCTTTTTAGTATCTTCTAGTACTAATATTTATTACTACTATGGCGGAATCAATAAAGTAGTAAGTGAAGATGATAGTCATGATATTTGGTATTATAATTTTATCAATAGCGATGAAGCGTACAGTTTAGATGTTGATGTTGATGAGGTAACCGGAGTTCTAACTATTTTTATTAATGCAAAACTCTATGATAATTCTAGTCAATTAGCTGCGGTAGTTGGTGTTGGTGTAGAGATGGATTATGTGCAAAGTATCATTAGTTTATATGAAGAAAACTATGATTTAACCGTTTATTTAGTTGATAAAAACGGTTTAGTTCAATCTAGTACTGATGTTGAGTTTATCGAAGAATATAATGTTTTTAACGATTTTGACGCTGAAATATCTAATCAAATTATCGCTGAAAAAGAAAATCTTTTAACTCTTGATAATCGAAATCACTCCAACTATATTATTACTCGATATATTGATGACTTAGATTGGTATATTATCGTTCAAAAAGACGTTAATGTGTTCGCAAAGTTTTTCATTGACTATTTTTGGATTAGTTTAATAATGATAATTGTTATTCTTTCCGTTGTATCATATATAATCATTCTAACAATTAATCAATATCAAAATAGAATTTATAACTTAGCTAATACTGATTATTTGACAATGTTATTAAATCGTCGAGGATTCATGGGATATATTGATAAAGTGAAAGAAAACCATCAAGCTATTCTCTTGTTTATGATAGATATTGATGGATTTAAGCATATTAATGATGAATATGGACATTCTTATGGAGATGAAATTTTAAAACAAATCGCTAAAATACTTAATAAAGCTGTGGATGATGTAGGTAAACTCTCTCGCTGGGGTGGAGATGAATTTATTGGTTGTCTAATTGGTGAATCAAAAGAAAATGAAGAAATATTAGTAAGTCTAATTGATTTAATTAGTTCTGATGAGAGTTTAAAAACAAAGAATATCACTATTTCTATAGGTTATACTTACACAGATTTTAGCGATAATTTTGATGTAACATTAAATCATATTGATGAAGCATTATATGAAGCAAAAGAAAAAGGCGGGAACGTGGCTGTTGTTAAGAAATAAGGTTGTTGACTAAACTAACTATTTTTATAAGAAAATATATAAAATACATTTTTACTATGGTATAATATAAGTACCAATAGATTGCTGCAGAGATTACTATTTAGTTTTCTCTGCATTTTTTTACCAAAAAAAACAAAGGAGGAAGTATCAAAATGAGTAAGTTGTTTGATAAATTGCTAAAAATAAATGTTTGGTGGTTATTACCGATGGCTATCTTGATTTCTGAAGTGTTCACTCTCATTCTTTCAGAAATTTTTAGTTTAATATTTTGGAAAACTCATATTACTAGGGACATCTTCTTTATTGGTCTTTTTGATGGGGGAATTGTTTCGCTATTGGTTGTAGGAATTGTTATTTATTTTTTGCAAAACACTAAAGTGTTAAAACGAAGAAATGATGAGATGACAGAAGAGATAATCTTTAGAAAAATATTAGAAAAGAAGTTAAAGAGACTAGCTGAAATTGATGGATTGACTACAGTATATAATCGACTTTATTTCCAGGAAAAGCAAATTGAATTAAATAAGCATGAATACATGCCAATAGCTATTATTATGTTTGATTTAAATGGATTAAAATTAACAAATGATGCTTTCGGACATAAAAAAGGCGATCAAGTACTTCAAGAAGTAGCAAAATGTTTGCAAAGAGAAACACCAGAAAACGGATCAGTCTATCGAGTTGGTGGTGATGAATTTGTTCTTTTGATTACAAACACAACATTAGAACAAGCTAATGATGTAAGAAGCCGTATCCAAAAGACCACTAATGAAAGTAGAGTAGATTTTATTCCGATATCAATATCTTCTGGATTAGCTATTAAAAACAGTGTTGAAGAAGATTTTTTAGTATGTTTTTAAGGAAGCAGAAGATAAAATGTATCAAAGAAAGATGTATGAAAGTAGAAATCAAAAAAACAGCATGATTAAGATTATTATGGAAACACTACATATTAAAAACAAAAGAGAAAAAGATCATTCAGATAGAGTAGCAAATTTATGCAAACTTATCGCAAAAGTAGTCAATTTCAGTCAAGAAAAGCAGGACGAAATGTATATTGCGGGTTTGTTACATGATATAGGAAAAGTAACAATTGATGAAACTATACTAAACAAAAGTGGAAGATTAAATTTAGAAGAATGGAAAATAATGAAGTCTCATCCAGAAAATGGTTATAGAATCTTAAGTTCGGTAGTCAATTTGTCACAGATAAGTGAATATGTTTTGTATCACCATGAACGAATTGATGGAAAAGGCTATCCTCAGGGATTGAAGAACGATGAAATACCAATTGAATCACGGATCATAGCTATAGCAGATGCTTATGATGCTATGACAAGTTTGAGACCATACCGTGAAACAATGTCAAAAAATCAAGCAATTGATGAAATTAAGAAAAACATAGGTACTCAGTTTGACAAGAATTTAGCATCTAAGTTCGTAGAACACTTAGAAAATGAATAGTTTATTTGCACAGATAAAATTTATAAAAAAAACTGTAAAGGTTCATAAGCCTTTACAGTTTTCGTTAAACTAAGAATGTAACTTTTCCTTTTAATATAACAGAAATCAAATCAATAATCCATAGTATTGCAATACCAAGAATAATCCAAAGTATACCAATTATTAGATTTCCTTTTGCTATACGATAGATACCATAAAAAATACCATCAAATACAGGTAAAGCAAGAATAATTTTTAAAATGTAAGGTAAACCGTCAATAAATTTAACATATTCTTTCATTTCATTCCTCCTTTTGCTTGATTATATCATAACTAAATGTAAAAAAAATAAAACTTTAGAAATTACTCTAAAGTTTTATCAATTGCTTCAGCTATTTTTTTACATTTTTTTACTAAATTTTCGAATCTTTCTGGTTTTAATGATTGTTGACCATCACTTAACGCACTTTCTGGGGTTTGATGAACTTCAATGATTAAGCCATCAGCTCCAGCAGCGATTGCTGCTAAAGATAAAGCCTCAACATATTCCCACCTGCCTGCTGCATGAGATGGATCAATGATAATAGGCAGATGAGTTAGTCTTTTTAGAACCGGAATAGAAGAGATATCAAGGGTATTTCTTGTGGAAGTTTCATAAGTTCTTATACCTCTTTCACAAAGAATAACATTGGTATTACCACCAGCTAAGATATATTCAGCTGACATCAACCATTCTTCTATAGTACTAGCAATACCTCTTTTTAAAAGAATCGGTTTATTGATTTTACCTAACTCTTTTAACAAAGCAAAGTTCTGCATATTTCTTGCGCCTACTTGAATCAAATCAACTTTTTCGACAAATAAATCTAAATCATCAACCGACATAATCTCACTTACAATAGGGATACCATATTTTTCTTTTGCTCGTTCTAGGATTTCAATACCCTCTTTTTCCATTCCTTGGAAAGAATAAGGACTAGTTCTTGGCTTGAAAGCGCCAGCTCTAAGGATTTTAGCACCAGCTGATTGAACAATAGGAGTTATCTCTTCTATTTGCTTTTCTGATTCAACTGCACAAGGACCACCCATAATAATGACATTTTTTCCGCCGATTTTAATACCAGAAACATCAACTATTGTATCATCAGGTTTGAATTTTCTATTTACTTTTTTAAAAGGCTCTTGAACTCTAATTACTGTATCAACATATTCAAAAGCATACAAACTATTAGCGTCTATAGTGGTTGTATCACCGATGATACCCATAAGAATAGTTGATTTACCAAAACTCTCATGAATTTCAAAACCTTTAGTTATCATCAGTTCTTTTAATTCTTTAAACTGCTCGGGAGTAACGTTATTTTTAAATTTAATAATCATAATTTGACCTCTTCGTTTAAGTAATTTATTGCTTCGATATAACTATCAAAACCCTTACCAAAGATTTGTTTTTCACAAGCCGCTTTGGTTACGGATATTTTACGAAAATCTTCGCGGTTTTTAATATCAGAAAGATGAACTTCAACTTTTCTGATTGGCACAGACTTTAAGCAATCATAGATTGCATAAGAATAATGAGTAAAGGCAGCTGGATTAATAATCAAACCAGAAAAACGATGATAATTATCCTGGATTAAATCTATTATCTCACCTTCATGATTGGATTGATAAACTTCAAGATAAATCTGATGCTTTTCCGCATAATCTAAAAGGTAATTAACTAAATCATTGTATGATTTATTCCCATAAATATCAACTTCTCTTTTTCCAAGAAAATTAAGGTTAGGACCATTAATTATTAATATATTCATTAATCTTCTCCTTTATCTCGTTAATATGATACACTGTATCTTTGCTAATAGCAATTGAAATGTCACAAGAGTTTTGATAGATGGGCATTCTCTCTTTCGCTAACTCAAGAATATCTGTTGATTTCTTGATTAAAGGTCTACCTCTAATGATTTTTTTAGCGATTAGTTCTGGGTTTTTATCTAAAAATATTATAATACCATTTTGCTTTAACATATCGATGTTTTCTTTGACCTTAATTAAGCCACCACCGGTAGATATAATAGAATTATTTATTTTATAGATTTCCTGAACAATTGCGGATTCTATAATTCTAAACTCTGCTTCAGTATGATTTTCAAAATACTCAGGGATAGTCATTCCTATTTTTTGTTCTATCAAAAGATCAGTATCATAGGCTTTCTTATGCATTTTCTCACCCATTATTTTAGTGTATTTGCTTTTACCACTTAAAGGTAAACCGATAAACACTAAATTATATAGTTTTTTTGAGAGCTTACGATAAACTTTATTAGCTAGATTAATAGGTAAATCACATTTTAAAAATAATTCATGAGCTCTTTTAGCTTGCATCACTAGCATGTATAATCCATTAATAGCTTTAATATTTAATTCTTCAGCTCTTATTAGTAATAAAGTCCTTAAAGGGTTATAGATTAAATCAATTACTACCGTTAAATTACTGAATTTTTCTAAATCGATTAATAATTGATCATCATTATGAGGATACATTCCAACTGGTGTAGTATTAATTATAATATCATAATCAAGGAAATGAAAATAATCATCAAATAACACATCATCATCAACTTTTTTCTTACGGCATAGAGTGATAATTGATTTAGCTTTTAAGGTTTTTAAAGCTGAAACGATTGTTTTAGCTACGCCACCATTACCTAAAACAATAATTCTTTTGTTTTCAATATCAATTCTATGATAGTTTAATAATTCAATAAAACCATAATAATCAGTATTGTAGCCAAAATACTGATTATTTTCTTTTACTACTGTATTAACTGAGCCGGTTAATTCTGCTGTTTCATCTAGTGTTGTAAGATAAGGGATGATTTCTGTTTTATAAGGCATAGTGACATTAAAACCAGAGAGACTATTATTCTTTAGGAATCCATCTAGATCTGCAATATCAAATAGTTCATAATTTGCGTTACCAAAAAGATTATGAATTTCCTTGGAGAAACTATGGCTGATGTTTTTACCGATAAGACCAAACATCATTTTAACCAATCCCTTGAGTGAGAAAATAGCAACAAGTCCAAGATAGCAAAATTTAGAACAGCGTTAACTACATGAATAACCCGAGAAACTATTTGGGGATCATGTCTTCCAACGATTTCTAGTTCAACATTCTTCATTGTTTTTAAATCAACCGATTTCTGTTTCTTGTAGATTGAAGAAGTTGGTTTTATCGCAAGACTAAGGACAATTGGTCTTGAGGTCGTTAAACCACCTAAGATTCCTCCGTTATTGTTAGATAAGAATTTTATTTCGTTATCTCTAATTTCATATTGATCATTTGCGTTGGAACCAAGCATATTTGCTAGATTAAAACCTTCACCAAATTCAATAGCTTTAACAGCTGGAACAGAAAATAATAAGGATGATAAGTGACTTTCTACAGATAAAAACAAAGGTTCGCCAATTCCTGCTTCGAGATTAATAACAGCAGATTCAATAATACCTCCCAAAGAGTCTGAGTCTTCTGAGGTCTTTAAAATCAGAGTTTCCATCTCATTGAAAACATCTTTATTTATCAAAGGAAAAACCTCTCTATTTAGAGATTTACACAATTCTTTATCAATGTCATTCTTATCAAAACAATCATCTTTTACACTGTTGATACTCTTGATATGAGAAGCAATATATATATCTTTGCTCTCTAAGATCTGTTGAGCAATCGAACCGACAACCATCCATAAAGCTGTGACTCGACCAGAGAATATCCCGCTTCCAGCTAAATCATTATATCCTTCGTATTTTTTAAAAGCGGGATAGTCAGCGTGACTTGGTCTTGGGACATAAGATAAATTATCATAATCAGTACTTTTGGTATTGGTATTAGGGATTAAGACAGTAAAAGCAGCACCGGTTGTATACCCATTCTTAAAACCAGAGACTATTTCAAACTCATCTTTTTCAACTCTCTTAGTTGAAATAGCACTATTAGGTCTTCTTTTTGATAGGTTAAAACGAATTAAATCTAAATCCAATTTAATACCAGCAGCTAATTGATCAATGACAACACCTAAATATTTACCATGTGACTCACCAAAGAAGGTTACTTTTATATTTTGACCAACGGTATTCATAATATCAACTCCATTTAAAGTTCTTCTATTTTTTTCTTTTCAATATATGCTTTTCCGATTTCATCAACTTTGATGAAACTTAGATAATCTGTTTTATTCTTTTTGTCTTTCTTAATAAACTCCAGTAAATCACTCTTCATAGCCTCATCTTCAATTGGCAAAGAAAATTTATTTAAGACTTTAATAAGCTTTGGTAGAATTGAACGATTAGTAGCTTTAATCATACCCAAACCAATAGCTTCACCATGTAAATATTTATCATAATTATAATATGCTTCATAAGCATGGCCAAAAGTATGTCCAAAATTAAGAATCTGGCGAATTGATTGATCAAACTCATCGTTTTCAACAAAATACTTTTTAATGAACAAAGAATCGTAGATTAATTTATCGATATTACTTAAAATATCTTCTTTTTCAATAAACTCAAATAACTCTTTTGAAAAGATCATCCCATATTTAATCATTTCTGCCATCCCGTTATTGAACTGCCTTTTATCGAGACTAACTAAAGTTTGAGGATCGATTAAAACCAGTTTTGCAGGGTAAAAACAACCGATAGAGTTTTTAGCTGTATTAGAGTTTACTGCTACTTTACCACCGATTGATGAATCAATTTGTGATAATAACGTTGTTGGGATTTGAATTAAATCCACACCACGATATAGAGTCGCTGCTATAAAACCAGCTAAATCACCAGTTACCCCACCACCTAATGCGATAATAGTAACATCTCTTGTTGGAAGAGAATCAATTATTTCATTCATTAAGCGAGAATACTCAAAAATCGATTTTGAGGATTCCCCATGAGGAAAACGAAACAATAAATGATTCTTAAGTTTATAAGTTACTTTTCTAATAATATTTGAAGGAATCAAATCATCACTAATAATGATATATTTTTTAGAAGTATCTATATAACTTTCAATCTCATCTAATAGATGATTCTTTATCATGATATCATATTCAAATTTTTGGGCTTTGACTGTGAGTTTCATAGTTCACCTACATATATTCTACTTTTATTCCTAATGATTGTAAGTCTTCAAAGAAATGAGGATAAGACTTATTAATCGCTTCTGCTTTGTTTATAATAATTGGTTCTGTAGCTCTTAAAGCCGCTATCGCTAAAGACATAACCATACGATGATCATTATATGAATCAAAACTATTTGAATTAAAATGTTTTTGTCCCACGATAAGCAAACTATCATCATTAATCTGAGATTTAACACCTAGTTTTCTTAAAATATCATTAGTTGCTTGTAAACGGTCAGTCTCTTTAATTCTTAATCTTTTTGCGTTAAGAATATTTGTTTGACCAGTAGATAAACCACCGAGAACAGATAAGATTGGTGCAATATCAGGAGATTGAGAGACATCGATATCAATTCCCCTTGTTTGGGTTTTACTAAAGGTTAATGAATTCTTATCTTTATGAATCTTTCCATCCATCTTTTTAATGATATTGATTACCTCTTTATCCGGTTGTAAAGAAGCAAAATTTATATTATTAACCTTAACTTCACCATTAATTGTTCCGGCTACTGCAAAAAATGCTAATTGAGAAAAATCTGATTCGACTAGATAGTTAGTTGCTTGATATTTTTGGTTACCTTTAATATAATATGCATTTTCAAACTCAGTGATTTCAATACCAAATTTACTTAAAACAAAAATTGTCATATCTACATATCTTTTTGATTCAAGAGTACCGATAATTTTGATAATAGAATCATTATTTTTCAATGGTAAACTAAACATCAAACCGCTGATAAACTGTGAAGAAACATTACCAGCTACTTCAAAAACACCTGAAGGGAAATCACCCTTTAAATAAATATGATTGTCTTTGTGGTTAAAGGTAAGATTGTTTCTATTAAATAGTTCTTCATAGATTGATAATGGTCTTTTTAACAAAGAAGGTTTACCGGTCAAATTTATACCTTTGTTGTTTGTAAAAATAGGAATGATAAATCTAAGGGTTGAACCGGACTCATTACAATTGATAGTTTCATCACCTACAAAAGATAGTTCTCCTTTGCCATGGATAATTAGTGAGTTTTCTTCTTTTTGTATTTTAACACCTAAACGTTTAAATGCGTTGATTGTTGCTTTAATATCTTCAGATAAAACAATGTTTCTAACTATTGATTTTCCCTTTGCTAAACAAGCAGAAATTATCGCCCGATGTAATAAAGACTTTGAAGGCGGTACTGAGATTTGTCCGCTTGCAAATCCGGGATATACTTTAACCTTCATTTTTGGTTACCTTAAAATAATCATTATGAAGATTTTTTGCTTTAGTCATTAGATCAACCAAATCTTTTTGATTATTAGTAGCAATAGCTTTTTTGAGCTCCGCTAATGATTTTTCGAAATCTTCAATTTTTTCTATTAGATTTTCTTGATTATTAAAAAACAATTCTGGCCATAATGAAGTGTTTATATTAGCAATTCTAGTTAAATCACGGTAAGAATCTCCACTAAACTTAGTTAAGTTAATTTCTTCTTTAAAAGCATTAACTAAAGCTAAGGAAATAACATGGGTAAGTTGAGAGGTGTAAGCGATGATTTCATCATGAGTTTCAGCACTAATTATTGAGATATTTTTAAAATTCATCTCTTTAGCTAAAGACTCAGCTAATTTAATATTTGTTTTTGTATTTTTAGGAGTTTCAATAATAGCGTAATTAGCTTTATTAAAGATATTCTTATCAGCGTATTTTACCCCGATTTTTTCACTACCAGCAATAGGATGAGTATAGACTATTTCAAAATGGTTAATTTGTAATTCTGCAATAGCTTTAATCAAGCTGGTTTTTATTCCAGATATCTCAATAAAAACTGTGTTTTCTTGGATTAAATCTAAGTTGTTTTTAAAGAAATCAACAATCAAGTCAGGATATAAACAAAGATAGATAATCTTGTTATCTTTAAGAAAATCTGATAAATCAGTATAACTCTTTGAGATGATTTGCTGATCAAGAGCGTAATCTAGTGTTTCACTAGATATATCATAGGCACTTATTTGATGTTTATCATTCAAAGCTTTAGCAATTGTTCCGCCAATTAAACCTAAGCCAATTATTCCAATATTCATAGACTTCTCCTTGATTTGTTTAATATATTTTAACATAAAATATCAAAATTTTGTTTAATCATTTTTTGATTGTGATAAAATAGCTAATATTTTACTAAAGTTAACTTTTTCAAATCATTATAATTATGTTATAATTATTGTGAAAAGTGAGGGGATTATGATGTATAAAGATATCAAAGTTTTTGAATACGCCGATGTTGTTTTAGAAAAATTAACCCCAGGAATATTTTTGAATACAAAAAAAGACGAAAAGATTAATACGATGATTATTGGTTGGGGCGGAATTATGGTTATATGGGGTAGACCAATTTTTGTAGTTTTAGTTAGAGACTCAAGAGCAACCTTTGATTTAATAGAAGCCAGTGAAGAGTTTACAGTAAGCATCCCCATCAGCAAATCAATGATAGATGAAATATCTATCTGTGGTACTAAATCTTTAAGAGAGATGGATAAGTTTAAAGAATGTAATTTTACTCCTATTAAAGGAAGAAGAATTGATACTCCAATTATTGCTGAAGCTGACTTACATTATGAATGTAAAGTGATTTATAAACAGACTTTAGACCAGGATGTAATTTTGCCAAAGGTTAAATCACGCTATTACAATGGCGGTGCTAATCATACAGTATATTATGGGGAAATATTAGATCAATATCTCTACAAGAAAGGACAATAATCATGGGTAAGATTTTAGACGGTTCTGCACTAGCAAAAAAAATAAGATTACAAGTAAAAGATAAAACAGATAAATTAATAGAAAAATATGATATTACACCTCATTTAGTGGTGGTTTTAGTAGGAGCTGATCCTGCAAGTCAAACCTATGTTAGATTTAAAGAAAAAGCTTGTAAACAAGTAGGAATCAAATCAACGATAATCGAAAAAGAAGAAAACATCTTAGAAACTGATTTAATAAATTTAATTGAAGAGTTAAATAATGATAAGATGGTTCATGGAATATTATTACAATTACCAATACCAAAACATCTTAATTCAGATAGGATAATAAATATTATTAATCCTAAAAAAGATGTGGATGGTTTTTCTGATGAAAATGTTGCTAGATTAAGTAAGAATCAAGATACTTTAGTACCTTGTACACCTTTAGGTATAACAAAAATTCTTGATGAATATCAAATAGAATCACAAGGTAAACATTGTGTAATAATCGGAAGAAGTCAAATTGTTGGGAAGCCTATGGCACAATTAATGTTGCAGAGAAATGCAACAGTTACAATTTGTCATTCTAAGACAGAAAATATCAAAGATATGACTAGACAAGCTGATATTTTAATCGCAGCTGTTGGTAGAGCACATATGGTTGATGAATCCTATGTTAAAGATGGAGCTGTAGTTATTGATGTTGGGGTTTCTAGGGTTGATGGAAAACTTTATGGAGATGTTGATTTTGAAGCTGTTTTTGATAAAGCTAGTTATATCACACCAATGCCTGGAGGCGTTGGACCAATGACAATAGCTTGCTTGCTTGAGAATACTTTAAAATGTTATCAGGGTTTGGTAGGTGGACTTGATGATTAGTAGATATTCAAGAAAACGAATGAAAGATATTTGGTCTGAGAAGTCTAAGTTTGATATTTTTTTAGAAATTGAAATATTAAATGCTGAAGCCCTAAATCATTCAGGAATAGTAAGTGATGAAGAATTAGCTTTAATTAGAGCAAATGCTAAGTATTCTTTAAAAAGAATTAAACAAATTGAAAAAAATACAAGACATGATGTTATCGCGTTTACCAGAGCTGTTTCAGAACATTTAGGAGAAGAAAAAAGATTTATTCATTATGGTTTAACTTCAACTGATGTTGTAGACACAGCTAATGGGGTTTTGTTAAAAAAAGCCAATGAGGTAATTAAAAAAGATATCTTAAGTTTTTTAAAAGTCTTGAAAAAACAAGCTTATAATTATAAAGATATCTATTGTATTGGTAGAACTCATGGAATTCACGCTGATATTACTGTTTTTGGGTTGAAGTTTGCTTTATGGTATGATGAACTCTTAAGAAACTATCATCGCTTCTTAAGGGCTGCAGAAGAAATTGAAGTTGGTAAGATTTCTGGAGCTGTTGGTAATTATGCTTTTACAGATACAGAAATAGAAAGATATATCTGTCGAAAATTAGGGTTAAAAACCGTTAATATCTCTACCCAGACCTTACAAAGAGACCGTCATGCTAATTATATTAGTTCTTTAGTTTTGCTAGCATCGACTCTAGAAAAAATTGCGATTGAGGTTAGACATTTACAAAGAACAGAAGTTAATGAAGTTAGAGAGCCGTTTGCAAAGGAACAAAAAGGTTCATCAGCAATGCCGCATAAGAAGAATCCAATTGTCAGTGAAAACATCACTGGAATTACCAGGGTTTTAAGAGGATATATGCTTTCTACATTTGAAAACATTGCTTTATGGCACGAAAGAGATATCTCTCATTCATCAGTAGAAAGAATTATTTTAGCAGATGCTACTACTTTAGTTGATTATATGTTTAGCCGTTATTTAGATGTAATGAAGAATTTAGTAGTTTATCCAGAAAATATGTTAAAGAATATTTATATTACTCATGGTATTATCTTTTCACAAAGAGTTTTAACAAAATTAGTTGATAAAGGTGTCTCAAGAGAAGATGCTTATGATCTAGCACAAAGCCTTGCGAATGATGCTTATGATAATAATCTTGATTTCATCGACTTAGTTAAGAAAGATTTAAAGATTAAGAAGTTACTTACAGAAGAAGAAATTGAAGGTTTGTTTGAACTAGATTATTATAAAAGAAAGGTAGATTTTATCTATAATAGAGTTTTTAATAAAGGTGAATAATATGCTAAGAAAGAGAAAAATTAGTTTTCTATTATTTATTGCTTTTATAAGCATGTTTTTTGCTTTAAATTTTGTAAATGCAGCTGATACACAAGTTGCTCAAGATTTATTAGATGATGTTGAAACGGCGATAACCAATGAAGATAGTGAAGTAGATAATTACTATGAAGTAAAATCATATACAGAATTTCTAAGCCAGATTGGTGATTTAGGTGGAGTAGTCCAAATTCAAGCTGTTATTGATGATGTTAATACACCTCAAGTTGATATTGATAATCTAGTTTTAGATTTACAAGCAGCTTTAGATGTTTTAGTTTTAGAGACTACTTATAATAATATTTTAAGTAGGTATAATGCTGCTTTAGCAACAAACACTAACAATTACACACCTAATTCAGTATTAAACTATCATGCAGAGCTTGATAGAATTGAATTAGTGTTAAATAATCCACTAACTTCTGAGATAGAAACACTAGCTTTAGAACAAGATATTATTGATGCGAGAAAACTATTGGTTTTACAAGCAGAAAAATATGATTTAGAGATTTATAACTATCAAGCAATTATCGTTTATTACGAACAAAAGAGTGAGTATACAAGTTCTTCTTATCAGGCTTTTAAAGAAATAGTGGATAGTTATGGTAATTATCTTTATGTAAATTCTGTTATCGCTGATAAGAATGTTAGTCAAGAAGTGGTTGATGATTTAACACAAGAGATTATAGAAGCATTGAATTTATTAGTTTTCCATGTAGATAATCAAGAGTTACTAAATCTATATAATGTTTTGGTAGATAAAGACTTAGAAACTTATACTAGTAATTCTCAATTAGCATATAATAATGAGTTAGATAGAATTTATCAACTAATTATTAGTGAGGATTTGGACCAACCAACTTATTATCTCTTATTAAATGATTTAGATACTTTGGAAGAAATGCTAGTTGAAAAAGCAAATAATTCTGAGTTACAAGATTTATATGATAATTCGAAAGATTACAATCAATCAGATTATTCAGTAAGTTCTTATGCTTATCTTGACTATGCATTAATGACCGCTTATAATATGTTGCATAATGATAATGCTAACCAAGCACAAGTTGATGCTAGTTATGAGTTATTGTTAGATGCAATTGATGAGTTAAAAGCACCGAATAAAGTGATATATATTAAAATTGATGAAGTTATTGATATTAAAGAGTATTTAGTTATCGGAGCTACAACAGTTAATCAATACCTAGTTAATGATCAATCGGTAGTAAGTGTAGATAATGAAGGTTTAGTTAAGGGATTAGAATACGGAAATGTTGAACTAAGTGTTTTATTTGCTAATGGAGAGATTGAAACAATTAATATAAAAGTCCAAGCTAAAGTGTCAACCACTGTTTTTGTTTTAGTTGCTTCATTGCCAGTTGTAACGGGATTGATTGCTTATTCAGTGATATTTATAAAAAAGGATGATTTATTAAGAATCTTAAGAATCATCGGAAAAGTTTTTCAGAAGAAAAAAGAGTAGGAGGGAAATTATGGCTCAAGTAAAAAGAATCTATCGTGACACAGAAAATCAAAAAGTTTTTGGGGTTTGTGCAGGGTTATCAGATTATTTTGAAGTTGATGTGACTTTAATTCGCGTATTATGGTTAGTTGCCGTGTTATGCGCAGGAACAGGTTTGCTAGCATATATAATTATGGCTATAGTAGTTGAACCTAAAGAAGTAGTAATGAGACGAATCAAAAAAGAAGAAGCAAAAGAATCGGATGATCCATTTGCTAAGTATGATTAATTAAATAGTTTATATTAAAAAAAGCTAAGGGTCGATGACCTTTAGCTTTTTTACATTTTCTTTACACAAATTTACTATAATATGCTATTGAATTTTACAAAAAAAAGTTATCATATTGCCGAAGATAAAATAAAAGGAGAGAAAAATGAAGAAATTAGTTTTATTAGTAAGTTTGTTTTTAGTAGGAACATTAGTAGCTTGTGGTGGTGCTGAAGCATGGGATTCATCAAGTAGCATTACCTTATATACACGTGACACATCAAGTGGAACACGTGCAGGATTTATGGGTGGTATCGGTTTTGATGAAGCAGCGGAAGATGATAGTCAATTAGCAGATGGTTTCGTTATTAAAGATAACACAGGGATTTTAACCTCAATGGCAACAGATGAATATGGAATTGGTTATATTTCCTTAGCAAGTTTAAATGATACAGTAAAAGGACTTCAATTTGATGGTGTTGCTCCAACTGTAGCAAATGTAGTGAATAATACTTATGGATTAAAAAGACCATTCAATTATGTAATAAGAGCATTAGACGATTTTGCAAATGATACAGAAAAAGAAATCACTTTAGCGTTTATCGCTTTCTTACATACAAGTGATGGGGCAGATATTATTACTAACGAAGGAGCCATTCCTCTAACTAGTTCAGAATCATGGGATGATATTAAAGGTGATCATGATGTATGTGCTTTGGATAATAGTGGCGTAACAATCAAATTTGGTGGATCGGATTCCATTGAAAAAATTGCTCTTGCATTAACAGAATCATTCGCACCAAAATGTGGTAACTTTGTTCCTGAGCATGATCATACTGGTTCATCAGATGGTTTCAAACGTACTCAAGGTTCAGAAAAAGACGGAGATAATTACAAACATGTGGGTTTTGCTTCACGTCCATTTAAAGATTCAGAAGCTGGCGCAACAGGAACCCAAGGTCAATTAGCATGGGATGCAATCGTAGCAATCGTTCACTTAGACAATGAAGTAACAAATGTAACTGCAGAAGATTTAAAGAAAATCTATAGAGGCGATTATAGCACTTGGGATCAATTATTAAGCTAGTTAATTTGGATGTATTGTTTATTTGTAAAATAGGAAATGCCCTATAATAAGGGCTTTTCTTGCGTCTTAGGAGGTACTGAATGAAGAAAATTAAAAGATGGTTTAGGAGTGTTAAAGAATCATTACACTTTAACAGCAAAAAGGAAGCAATTGACTTTTTTATAAGATCATTCTTTCTTTTAGCAACTATTGTATCAGCATCTTTTATTGTAATTATTATATTTTTTATTGCTGAAGAAGGAATCAAACCGTTTGTCACAGATAATGATGGTATTGGTAGAGTTAATGTAATCCGCTTTCTAATGGGGACAACCTGGTTAGAAGGGACAGCTTTCAAATCAAATCTTTATAGTGTTGGCTTTATCATCGTTAATACGTTATATATTTCATTATTGTCATTACTAATTGCGATGCCTATTGGCGTTTTAACTGCTTTGTTTATAGCTAAGATAGCGCCTAAGCGTCTAAGTGAAATTCTGAGAACTGTTGTTGAACTATTAGCAGCTATTCCTTCCATTGTTTATGGATTATTTGGTAGTGGTGTGATTTTGGTATTTGTCTATAACCTTGCGAAAGTGTTTGGTGTTCAATCTAGAGGTGGTAATTCTGTTTTAGCTACTGTCTTAGTTTTAGCTTTAATGATTCTTCCAACGATAACTGCTTTATCTGAAGTAGCGATTAGAAGTGTAGGAAAAGATATTGAACATGGCTCTTTAGCTTTAGGAGCGACAAAAACACAAACGAATTTTAAAGTGGTTTTAACCAGTGCAAAATCTGGAATATTTACAGCCGCTATTTTAGGGATTGGACGAGCATTAGGAGAAGCGACAGCTGTAAGTCTAGTTGCAGGAAACGCAAGAAGTGGACCGAGCCTAGGATTCTTTGAAACAACATCTACACTTACTTCTACGATGTTACAAGGTTTAAAAGAAACCATTGGTATTGACTATGATATCAGGTTTAGTGTAGGTATTGTTTTGATGGTAGTTATCTTACTAACAAACTCAATCTTGAATTTTGTTAAGAGAAGGGTAGGTAACGTCCATGTCAAATAAAAGAAAAAGAATAGACAACTTATTGCAAGGTATTACTTATGGAGCTGCGTCTATAGCTGTTATTATCCTCTCACTAATCTTTATATTTGTTTTTAGAAACGGCGCAGGGTTAATTAATTTGGATTTAATTACCAAAGACTACCATGCTCAGTTTTATAATGGTGGAATTGAAACCATAACCAGTTTTTCCAACACGCCAAAACCGAATAGTTTAAGTGAGGAGGACTATTACTCAGAAAAGTGGGGAATTGCCTTAACAGATGCAATGGATCGAGAAGGAAAACCTATAATTGAAGTAACCTATGTTGCGGAAGATTCACCTCTATACCAAATGTATGATAAAAATAACTTAGAAAATGAAGACTTTGAAATTGAAGTAGAAAATATTTTGGTTTCCATTAAGTTCTATGATAAAGATTCCGCTTTAAGTATTTATGGAGCTGAACATATGATACATGAGTTAAATAGTGTCACTGAATTTAGAGAAATGGTTTTTTCTTCTCTAGGAGGAGGAATTAGAGGTTCTCTAATAACCACCTTATATACCATCGGTTTAACCTTAGTTTTTGCTTTGCCAGTAGGAATCTTTACAGCAATCTACTTAAATGAGTTCGCTAAAAAAAATAAAGTCACAAACACCATAAGAAGTATGATCGAAATGTTAACAGGAGTGCCTAGTATTATCTTTGGTTTGATGGGTCTTGCAGTTTTCGTACCACTTACAGTAAGGTATACACCAGCAGATAGTGCGAATATCTTATCAGGAAGTTTAACTTTAGCAGTTATTCTTCTACCAGTAATCATTCGTTCTACCGAAGAATCTTTAAAAGTAGTTCCTGATGACTTTCGTTTTGCTTCATTAGCTTTAGGAGCTAATGACACTCAAACAACCTTTAAAGTAGTTTTACCTTCAGCTTTACCAGGGATATTAACAGCGACACTCTTAGCGATTGGGAGAATAATCGGGGAAAGTGCAGCTTTGATATTCGCAATCGGTACAGCGGTTAAAGATGATATTTCCATTTTTGGAAAATCAACAACTTTAGCGGTTCACATCTGGTCATTAATGACTGATGAACCAGCTAATATCGAACTGGCAAGTACAATATCAATAATCATTTTAATGATTGTACTAATATTGAATATTGCGGTTAAGTTATTATCAAGAAGCTACCTTAAAAGGTTTCAGTAAAGGAGAGTAAACAATGACAAATAATGTATTTACTATAAATAATCTTGATCTGTTCTACGGTACATTTCAAGCATTAAAAGGTATAAGCCTAGATATTGAAAAAAATAAAGTTACAGCTCTCATAGGTCCATCTGGTTGTGGCAAATCAACTTTCTTAAGATGCCTAAATAGGATGAATGACCTGATTGATATCTGTAAAATTGATGGCGAAGTATTATATCATAATGAAAATGTCTATAACAAAGGCTATGATGTTATCTCATTAAGAACGAAGGTGGGAATGGTTTTTCAAAAACCGAATCCCTTCCCCATGACTATCTATGACAATATTGCCTATGGCCCAAGATGTCAGGGTGTTAAAGACAAAGTGGAATTAGATAAAATAGTTGAAACATCATTAAAAAATGCAGCTTTATGGGATGAAGTGAAAGACCGATTAAAAGATAGCGCTTTAGGACTTTCTGGAGGCCAACAACAACGGCTTTGTATCGCAAGAGCAATCGCAATGGAACCAGAAGTAATACTAATGGATGAACCAACCAGCGCTTTGGATCCAATCGCTACTCTTAAGATTGAAGAACTAATCAATGACTTAAAGAAAAACTATGCAATAATTATCGTTACTCATTCGATGCAACAAGCTGCAAGAATTTCTGATAACACTGCTTTCTTTTTAATGGGTGAATTAGTGGAGTATGACACAACTGATTTGATTTTTTCAACACCTAAGGAAACCAAAACAGAAGACTATATTACTGGACGTTTCGGTTAATCAGTTGAATAAATCAAATTTATCATATATAATTTAAGAGGAGGTTTCTATGACTTATAGAACACAGTTTGAGAAAGAATTAGAAGAATTAAAACTCAGCTTGATAAAAATGGGTGATTTAGTTATTAAAAATATTCACTCTGCTTTAAAAGCTTTCTTAGATATGAACACTGAACTAGCAAATCAAATTATTAAAAATGATCGTGAAGTAAATGAATATGAGTACAAAATTGAAAAAGATTGTATGAGAATTATTTTAAGAGAACAACCAGTCGCAAAAGACTTAAGACTTATCACTTCTGTTTTAAAGATGATTACAGATTTAGAACGAATTGGTGATCACGCTGTTGATATTTCTAAACTAACTGTTTTTATGGAAAAAAATAACAAACCTTTCTTAGTAAAACAAGTCCATAACATGGTTAATGCAAGCGAAGATATGATAAAAATGGCTTTAGAATCTTTTGTGAATCAAGATCAATCACTCGCTTTAGAAGTTATTGAAAAAGATGATATAGTAGATGACTATTTCACAGAAGTAAGAAATCTAGTAGCTGAAGCGATTAGAAGCAATAATATTGATGCGGATTATGCAATATATCTTATGATGGTAACCAAGTATTTAGAACGAATTGGTGATCACGCTGTTAATTTAGCTGAATGGGTAATATTCTCGATTTTAGGACATCATAGAAATTAAAGAAAAGAGGTTTTTTATGAAACCAGTGGTTTTCTCAGTTGAAGATGATTTGAATATTCAAAACGTAATTAAAATAGCTTTAGAGAATTCACAATTTGAGATTGTGAATTTTGAAAACGGAAGATCTCTTTTTCATAGTCTTGAAGTGCAAATTCCCGACATATTTTTACTAGATATTATGTTGCCAGATATGGATGGCTTAGAGATAGTTAAAAAATTAAAAAAGAATGAAAAATATAAAAATATTCCCATTATGATTATTTCAGCTAAATCATCTGAAATTGACCGAGTAATTGGCATTGATTTAGGCGCAGATGACTATTTGGTTAAACCTTTTGGGGTGTTAGAATTAGTGAGTAGAGTTAAAGCTCTTTTAAGAAGAAACGAGAAGTTTAATCAGTCTAAAATAATCCAAATTAAAGAATTAAGATTAGATATAAAAGAATACATTGTAAGGTATAAAGATCAAGAGATTATCTTCACTAAAAAACAATTTGATTTACTTAAGTATTTTATGGAAAAAAACCAAAAAACTGTTACTAGGGATGAGATACTTAATAATGTTTGGGGTTATGAATTTTTTGGAGAAACGAGAACTTTAGATGTTCATGTTAAAGAAATCAGAAAAAAACTTAAAGATGCCGGAGTTGAAAGTCAAGCGATTGAAACAATTAGAGGCGTGGGGTATAAGTTCGTATTATGAAAAGAAAAATTAGTTTTGAATTTGTTGTATTAATTTTCAGTGCCTTGGTTGTCTTTATTATCGGAGCGACCTTTTTTGCCAAGAATAGTATCAATAATGTAACAAAACTAAACCTAGAAAAGTATCTAGAAATAATCGAAACTGATTATAATGCAGGCTTATCAGAAACAGAGATAATTGAAAAGTATGAAGGTCTAAATGACTATTTAAGAATCACCTATATTGATCCTTCAGGAGTTGTTTTAGCTGATTCTTTAGCTAATGAACTAGAAAATCATCTAGACCGACCAGAAATACAAGATTTAGGTAATTCTTATATCAGAAAATCGGATACATTAAATATAGAAATGATGTATCTAGCAACTCAACTAGATAACAATCATTATCTACGTATAGCAATACCGACAGGATCAATCCTTCAGTTTCTAAATGATTTTTTAGGGTTATCCATCGTTATTGGAATTATTATTGTTGCTTTGTCAATATTATCTAGTTCTTATTTGATCAAACAAAGTTTGAAACCTTTTATTGAAATAAAAACAATTCTTCAAGATGTTAATCAAGGTGTATATAGCGAAGTATTACCAATAGAAAAATATGATGAAATTAATGGTTTGATTAATGAAATCAATGATATTAACAAATCGATATCTTATAATATAACTTCTTTAAGGTCCGAGAAACAAAAATCTGATTTTCTATTAGACCATATGAACCAAGGGATTTGTGTGTTAGATGAAGAAGGAAAGATTATTCTTCTTAATCAGTACTTAAAAAATCTCTACCGTTTTAATATCGATATCAACATTAACAAAGATTATCGCTATCTCTTTAGAGATGATGATATTCAAGTCGCAATAAAAAAAGCTTATCATAACAAAACGAATAGCAATATGGTTGTTAAGATAAAAGAAGATTATTATTCAGTATCTATTAGTTATTTAGATAAAGATTGGAGCAATAACTCTAGCGTTATCTTAATATATTCTGATATTACTGCTATAAGAAGCATTGAAGTTTTAAAAAGAGATTTCTTTGTTAATGCTTCCCACGAATTAAAATCACCTTTAACTTCAATCATTGGCTCTGCGGATTTAATTGCTCAAGGCATGGCTAAAGATGAAGCGATGGTTAAAGACTTAATTGCAAGAATTGCTTCAGAAGCAAAAAGGATGAATAATCTTGTAATGGATATGTTAGTTTTATCTGAGTATGAGAATAAAAACCAAACAACAAACAAATCTAAACAGAGTATAAAAAAAGTAGCAGAAGAGGCTATTAAAAATCTAGAAGTACTAGCAAAAGAGAATAATATTTCAATTCATAAAAAATTAACTGAAGAAGAAGTTTTTATTAGTTATGAAGAGATTTATCAATTATTAAAAAACATTATTGAAAACGCCATTAAATATGGAAAGAAAAACGGTGATGTTTGGGTTAGTATCGATATTGTGGAAAATAATTTACTTATTGAAATTAAAGATGATGGTATTGGTATTCCAAAGGTAGACCAATCTAGAATTTTTGAAAGATTTTACCGAGTAGATAAAGCTCGAAGTAAGTCCACTGGTGGAACTGGATTAGGATTATCGATTGTAAAGCATATTGTTTTAAATTACAATGGCTCAATTGAATTAGAAAGTGAAGAAGGTTTAGGTACTAAAGTTAGTATTTACTTACCAATGTCAGATTTATTAAAGTAAGATTAGGAGAATTTATGAAAAAAGTTATTGCTTTTGTTTGTACCCATAATAGCTGTCGGAGCATAATGGCAGAAGGGTTTATGAGACATTATAATGATGGTAGTTTTGAAGTCTATTCTGCAGGTACGGAACAATATCCAAAACCAAAACCGATGGCGATAGAAGTAATGGAAGATTTAGGCATTGATATGTCTCATGCAAGTAGTAAACTTCTTGAGGCAATACCAGATCAGTTAGATATTTTAATAACTATGGGTTGTGGAGTTGAATGTCCATTTGTACCCACTATACATAGAGAAGATTGGGGTTTAGATGATCCTAGTGGTGGACCAAAGTCAGGTTTTGAAACAACAAGAGATTTAATAAAAGAAAAAGTATTAGATTTAATCCATCGTGTTAAAAATAATGAATTACAAGATAAAAGTCAAATCGAGATTAACTTGATTTGACTTTTCTTTTTGTGTTTAATAAGGCTTTTATATCTGCCTAATAAATGATATAATCCTATGTATAAATATTCATTTATATGTACTGTTTAAAATTCGACTAATCCATATCTATTGCAGTAGATTACATATATGATACCATAGTTGATGAGATGTATACGGAGGGATTGTAAAAATGAAATACTATAATCGTATTTGGGATTTTTATAAGTATAAATTATCTGTATACTCATTAATGAATTTCGTAGGATATTCATCTTTTCTTGTTATTTCTATAGTTAATTTATCAAAGTTTATATTATTCAATATCTTAATATGTATTTATATCGGTTTATCAACTATAAATTACTTGTTTGTTTTTTTATACTTTAGATATAACAAATTTGAGAAGATTTATGGAAATCAAAAATTTAGAAATATATTGAATATTCTAGCATTCCCCTTTATAATAAATATTTTCACAATGTTTAAGTACAAAGACAGTTACAATTTTCTTCATATTCAAGATCATGAATTTGATAAAATTAGATATCAGGATATATATCTAAAAAAAATAATCGCTCTAAAGAGAAATTTCAATAGTAACTTGTTATCTGATTCTTGTATAAGGTTATTGGAAAATGATCTTCTTTTTAGAAGAGCACACAAGGCGATAACTCGTCATATAGTAATATTTGTATTAACATCATTAGTTTTATCATTCTTATATTTTGGATTTGTTTATGTATTGATACTTAACCATGCATCTGATTTGCCTTTCATATTGCAGTATTTGTTGTATATAACTATTTTAACTTTATTCTTATATTCGGTCTTTAGCATTATGATAGCTCAATTCTTTATAAGGATCATTAAATCTAGAGAAGAGCAGTTGCTATTTATTTACTCAAACACAGTTGGCGAAACAGATGGTCATAGATCGGTGACTCCAATTGACGTTGTTAACAGCCTTTTGCATAACTGCTTTAAAGACGGACCATAACTGAGCACCCAAAAGACTAGATTTAGAAAACGGATCTATTCAAGT